>Ga0315312_1000469_pt1 | contig 47278 bp, 43 predicted proteins | sample TDP7_MG_FD_203629 | JGI IMG/M metagenome (GOLD analysis project Ga0315312, IMG submission 203629) | Freshwater sediment microbial communities from Lake Towuti, South Sulawesi, Indonesia - TDP7 | ecosystem: Environmental > Aquatic > Freshwater > Lake > Sediment | place: Indonesia: South Sulawesi... | reverse complement strand
AGGATCTATCTTTATCGCCGTAACCTTGAAGCCTCGGGCTTGAAGCATCTTACCAACGGAGGCTGTAACTATGCCTTTTCCTACCGAACTTAGTACTCCGCCTGTAATGAATACATACTTTACCATTGTGACTTCCCCGCAACAAAAGGCATAAACGGTTCTTCTGACTAAAAACCTTTTTTGTTACAGCTATTTATTTTATCTTCATAACGGTAGGAGATAAATGAGCAACGGAAAGGTTAAAAGGGAAAAATGCAACCTCTAATGAGCTATACACGAGAGGGGTAGCCATGAGAGTCGGAGTCTTAACTGGAGGGGGAGACGCTCCTGGTCTAAACGCCGCAATAAGAGCCATAGTTAAAAGATGTGAGAAATATGGTTTCGAAGCTGTCGGGATCAAATATGGCTGGGCGGGTATGCTTGAGCCCGAAACAGTTGACCTGAAATACAGAAATATAAGAGATATTGTCGGGATGGGGGGCACGATTCTGAAGACTTCTAGAACAAATCCGCTCAAGGCTCCAGACGGAATAAAGAAGGTTGTCAGGAACTACCAAGATCTCAGACTTGACGCGCTTATAGCCATTGGCGGAGACGACACGCTGAGTGTGGCGAAGGCATTGAGTGAGGCTGGATTAAATGTGGTTGGGGTCCCAAAGACTATCGACAACGATGTTTCAGAGACTGATGCCACAATAGGGTTCGATACAGCGGTCAATTCAGCGATGCGCATAATTGAAAGCCTTGGAGACATGGCCGAGTCACACGAACGGGCAGTTGTTGTCGAGATCATGGGCCGCCACGCTGGATGGATCGCACTTCATTCCGGCTTAGCAGCTGGCGCAGACCTTATCTTAATCCCTGAAGAGCCATTTGAAGTAGACGGCGTAGTGAACTTCGTTAAGAAAAAAGTCGCATCAGGCGAAAAGTCTATTGTAATAGTAGTCGCTGAAGGAGCGGTGATCGCAGACTATAAAGGACCAGTATCGAAAGATACATCAGTAGACCAGTTTGGACACGTGCGTTTAGGCGGAATAGGCGAATTCCTGGCTAAAGAGATAGAGAAAGCAACAGGGATTGAGACGAGAGCAGTTACGCCGGCACATATAATTCGGGGGGGGCCTCCTACAGCCTTCGACAGACTTATGGCCACAAGATACGGAATAGCTGTTGTAGACTTGGTGAAAGAGGGAAAATTTGGCGTGATGGTCGCGTTGAGATCTGGCGACATCGTTACGGTTCCACTGTCCAAGGCCCTATCGAAAATGAAAATTGTAGGCGAAGATCTCTACGAAGAGGCTAGGACCTTTTTTGAATAATTTCTGTTTCACTCTTTTTCTTCAGAAAAAACATATAAGAAACGTTTCTGAAAAATACTTTATAAAGATTAGAGAATGCAAGCAATAGGACATGTTAATGGCACATGGCATACTTGTTGGTTTCGAGAGAAAAAGAATATATCGTTTGAGGAGCGATAGGCTTAGTTGTTCTGTCCGAAGAGCAGGCTGCCTCAAGAATGGGGAGAATATCATTGTTAGGCTTCCTATTTAGGCGTTCGAGGAAGACGCCGAACATCCCAGTACAGAAAAGCCGACTCGTCCATCCTACTCAGAGACAATTGGATGGATTTCAAACATTTTCGCAAGAAAAAGAGAGGGCTTTTCCAGTAGCATCAGCCACACAGACTGAGGATGAGGTAAACGAGGAGCTTAAGGCTTTTCAGTCTTGTGTCAAAAGCATAAAGGAAACCTCTCTGAAGCTTGAAGAGCTTGCAAAGATGTTTAAATCCGGGCAAATCCCGGAGAACGCCTATAAACTTATCATAAAGGAACTAGGCGACCAGATATCTATTTCAGTCGAGGAGATATTCAAGTTGAGGGAGCTCTTGGAATTGGCAAGGGTTAGGGCCAAGTTGGAGTGGGCTAAGGAGAAGATAGGGCTAAAGGAATTTGAAACACCAGACCACCAGAGAATGCTCGCAGGGGACGCTTACCTGACGCGAGAGCTCTACTCACCTCTGAACAAATGGGAAGAGATGACCTCCAAGATAGATGGCGCTCTTTCGTCCTTGACGCTAGAAGAAGAGGCATCAATTATTGAGCAGTACTTATCTCTGATCAAAGAGCGGCTCTCTGCGAAAGCAGGAATAGAGGACATTGAAAGGGGGAAGGCTGCGTGCAAGGAACGTTTAAGTTCGATTTCAGAAAGGTGGACTTCAATCAGACGTGACAAGATTGAACGTGTCATGAACCTCGAGCTCAAGGCCTCCCAGATAAAGGAGGACATGAAGGAGGTTGAAGTGAGGTTTGCTGTGACCGAGCTCGGTCAAGGTGCTTACGAATATAAGGTGAGCGCCCTGCAAGGTTCCCTGAAGAATGTTGAAAGAGAAATCTCAGATATTCGAAAATCGATAGATGAAATGGATATGAAGATTTTCAGATGCTCAGATCTAGTAAGGGAAAATCCGTGATACTTACCAAAGCGATTACTGCACTGCTCATTCTTTTGCTCGTCTTAAATTCCCAGGCAGCCAAAGTTGTTTTCAGCCAAGATACGGAACTATCCCCGTATGAAGCCCAGACCTCAGATAGAATCTTTGCTCAAACGAGCCAACCTAGCAGTTACCAACTTAATATTTCTGCTACTGCAAGATTTAACGTAACCTTATGGATAAAGGATTGGGAGAAGAAAGTAGCTTACGAGAATCTGAATGTTACCGTATTTGATTTGAACGGAAAGATGGCTTCTAGCACATATTCCAATAAGACAGGGCATGTAGATCTAAAGTTTCTTTCTGCTGGATCGTACATTATCTCGATTCAGAGTGGAAACCGAAGCGTTGGCTTCGAAAAGATCGACGTCAAAAAGTCCGAAACCTTTGTGATAAGGACTTGGGCGTACGACCTAAACTTGACGCTAGTTGATGTCGCCAGGAAACCGCTATCGAACCATACCATATTTCTCTATGATCAGATGGTTTTCAAGGCGCCCAATCATACCATTGGAGTGGATCAAGTTAAAAGGATCGAAAACTACACCGTAATGACGGACGAAGTTGGGTTGCTGGTCAATCGGACTGAGACAAATAGAAACGGAACTGGGAACTTTGTTAGGGTGTGGAATGGAACTTACAGGGTAAAGGTTCTGCGCAATGAGTCGTGGACCAAGGAATACGTTCTCGGTGAACTTGTTGAGGTCTATCACCCATCTATATCTGGAGAGTATATTCTTACAGTCCAAGAACCCACATCGCTCATGTTGAAGTGCTCTAAAGCTGATCTATCTCTGAAGTTTGTCACGGAATCTAATACGCCAGTCAAGAATGCAACAGTACGTATTCGAAATAGGCTTGGCCACCTGCTTTTCAAAGATCTTACCAATAGAACGGGATTTATCGAGCACAAGAATGTTTACGTGATTGATGGATTGTATTCTGTCCAGGCTCGGTATGGGAATCGAACTATCGGTTACAGAGTGATCAATGCAACAGAGACTGGCACGTTCCAAGTAAAAGTCTGGGCATATAATTTAACCGTCAAGGCTGTAGATCAGGAAAACAAGCCTCTTGGAGATCACATAGTTTTCCTGTACGATCAGGTCATATTCTACACACCCACCAACTTTACAGTGGTCGCCAATCGAACTGGACTTATGGTAAACTTCACAAAGACTGATGAAAACGGAACCGCGTACTTCAAGGACGTTTGGAACGGAACCTATAAGATAATAGTTGCGGGTGGGCAGCCGATTGCGGAGGAGATCATAAACCTTCGAACACGGGAATCCATCACCTTGAGAGGTAACAAGACATATCTAGCATTTAAATTCATCACCGAGAACGATGAGCCGCTTTCGAACGTAACCGTGCACGTGTACAACAGCGCTGGACATTTGGTTTTCCGAGACTATACGAACCAAGAGGGGTACATCCGCCATGATGGCATCTATCTTGATAACTACACAATATTTTCGGAATGGATGGGAACAGAGGTCTGGTCTGGAAATGTGGATGTCTCTAGAAATAGGGAACTGACAATGGTTTCGCCTGTCTTTAAACTGACTCTGCGCTTCGTGGACCCCTCTGGGAATCCGCTTCCTTATGCAGATGTAACCTTAAGAAGAAAGCTTGGCGCCTGGAGGTATGTTGGACCTACACTAAACCTGGAAACAGATGAAGATGGCATCGTTTCACGCCTCCTGTCCTCTGGGGTTTATGAAGTTTCGTGTTACTCCGGGATCTACTCGGCATCGCTGACCGTAAACCTCATTGGTAATTACGGGGAGACAATTACTTGTGGCGTAGTGCTCAATGCCTGGCTCGCAACGGTTGCTTTAGCTTCGCCCCTGATTGGCTTGGCTCTGTTGTTGGAACGAAAGAGATTGGGGAAGCCTTTAGAGATAAGAAGATACAAGAACATGTTATCCAAGCTTGAGTCCATGTATAAGAGCGGTCTAGTAGAATACAGGCTCTATAGAAGATTAAGGGAGGAATACGAGGGAAGGCTTATGGAGTTGAGTGGGAGAGAGATGAGATGAAGTCTTTGGGAGCAGCATTACTGCCGATGATACTAGTTCTTCTGATTTCGTTATTCTGCTCCCATTCCTACGGGGTACCAGAGTCAAGACAAGATAGAAAGATAGATTTGTGGCTGATTTTTCGTTTGAGAGATTACAGAACTGACATGCCCATCTCAAACGTATCGGTGGTGGCAGGGATTTCTACGTCTTGGGGCGACGAGAATGTAGGTCCAGCTGTTACCAATAAGACTGGCATTATCCAGGTTTTCCTAGGAAACTACCCGAACATGAGCTTTCCTGAGCGTCCGACACTTCTGGATCTAAGTTTGTCAAAGAACTATACACTGATTAAAGTTCACGATCTATTCCTAGAAGATGCAGAGTACGTGGGGGAATATGCTGCAAACTGTACCCGATACACACAAATGAAAATCAACCTCGATCAGAAAAACGTGAGAAATAGTACCTTCATCGAGGGTACGATTTGGGTTCTCAAGGGTAAGCTGGTTAAGGTCTCGGAGCATGATCCCTTCACTGGTGAGAGAAAGACCCTCTCAATGAAGCCGGCAGTCAAGGCCGTTGTAGAGAAAGTCAAAAGGAGCGAGTACGAGGGGTACTATTTCTTCCCCCTTGACTACGATGTAACCATAGTTCATGAAGTTGAATCAAAGACTGATAAATCCTATCAGCCAATCAGAATTGTCGTCAAGAAAAATACCACCCTAATCAACTGGATGCATCACGCCGCTAAGGAGTATGTAAGCCGAGAAACGCTTTACATGAGTAGAGACATTGGGTGGCTGAGTTCTTCGGGGTTCACTCTCGATCGCGAGATGGAAGAATACCAAGCTATTAGAAACCTGTTGAACCGCGTCTTGGACTTCTACGAGAAAGGTGAATACGGACCCGCTTTCGGCGGTGCGAGGATATCCGCAAGTAGGCTGAGTAGCCTCAAGACTTGGCTTTCAAATCTCAAGACTTACGCGTTACTAAGCACGCTGGGCATTAGCCTATTCGCCTATGGGTTGGCCTCCCTGCTTCCAAGCTTCTTTTTCGAGGAACCGTCAGAGAACAAGATTCGTCTCATAAGCAAGGTTCTAATATTCTCCTCGTTGATGCTCGTGTTCTCTCTGACTCATCCATCTCTCAGGATTGCATATGCAATTTTCATCGAGAGAGTAACCGGGGTCGAAACCTCCAGCATAGACTTGCCCATCTCTTTACTGGGATGCTTCATAGTCGGAAGCGCTGTTTACTTTTTCATCACGTTGATATCGATAATGAAGACGCCTATGACCGACCTCGCGTTGCAGCTAGGCGTGAGAAGCTTGAAAAGGAGGCTGTCGAGAACCATACTGACTCTAATCACGATAACAATCATCGTTTCATCAGCTATAATCTTCGTAAACATATCCGTCAGCCGCGCAACAAGAATTAAGGAGTCGTGGAGAGGCACTGATACACCTGGAGTCATGATCAAACCTGATGTTAGCTTGGTCCCGCTCAGCGAGTATGACATAAACTGGACTCGCGAGCAAGAGTGGTGTAAAGACCTGGGATACAGAGAAGAAATTAGGCGCAATGAGTATCGCGCCGGGGTACAGCTGCTGCGCATTGGCGTCCTTCTTTCGGGTGATCGGCGTATATTGGTTGACGTAGTTGGTGTAGATCCGGCCTTCATGGAAAAACAACACAATCTGTCAAAATATGTGAGAGGCTTTTGGCAAGACTTTTCAGTAGGAAAGCCTGTCATCATCATTCCAACCTCATACGAGATTCCGACAAATGAGTATGTGAAAGTAGCCGTTGAGGAGTTTATTATGCAGAGAGGAATACCGGTACCTCTTGGAACAAGAACCTTCGGACAGTTCCGTGTTGTCGGAAAATTTGATCCCGCAGCTGTATCAAAACTGACAAAGATAGATGGGAATCCACTCTTCGAGAATACGCTGAAGCTGGTTCTGGTTCCAGTGAAGGCAATAGTAGATCCCGCTATAGCGATCTCTGAAGCTACGATTCTGACCGATGAGAAGACCGATCCTGTGGAATTGGCAAACGAGCTGGCTTACATGATGGGAATTGCAACCATTGCAAACAAAGGGGGGCTAGCCGCCAGGATTGAATGGTCGCTCGAGCTATCCGCCACCGGATTCATCCCCTATCTAGTCCCGTTGACAATCGTGGCCCTAATGGTATACGTCACGATGGCCTCGGTCTACGAGGAAAGGAAGAGAGAGTTCACGATTTTGGCGACACTGGGACTCGATCCTAGAAACACCTTCCAAGTCTTCATAGTTGAGACCTTCCTGCTAGGATTGATGGGGACGTTCTTCGGCTTCTTCGGCACTTATATCTTCATGATTGCCTCATTCTACTCAACCAGTTTTCTGGGACTCCATAATGTGCCGACTTTATCCCTTTCATATGCGCACTGGTCTATGCCCGCGATCTTGGTTGCACTCTTCACTGGCGTGGTTATGGTTTTCCTTGGAGGATATGTCCCAGCTGTAAGAGCTCAAGGTTTAAGCCTAATGGGCAGAATGAAGAGGCGACAGCTCGTAGGCGAGTTGATATCTGATAAGAGCATTACTCGTTTTACTCTTCCGATAAGGGAGACCGTTCAGAACTGTGAAATGTTGTATGGATACATAAGGGAAACGATTGGAAATATCAAGTCGTCCCTCGTCGATCCTCACTCAGTTAAAGGTGATATTCGTGGAGACGGCGCGTTTACCGTATCTTTTATAGCTTCAGGTTTCGGACAGGACGTATTCGTGCCCTGTGAAGTAAAGGGAACTAGAGAAGAAGAAAGCCTGGTGCCGATCATAGAATTTCCAACAGCATACAGGGACTACGGAAGAATTAGGGAGATAATTCGAGACCTAGAGGAGCACATGATAGGCTTCTCGGCTTGGAAGGAGATGCAGCTGAAAATGAAGATTGTTCGGGAAGCTCCCAGAAGACGCAAAACCTTGGAAGAGGTCCTGGCCGAGATAAGGGACGTTATCTCTCAGATAAAGGATTGTAACAAGAAGCTGAAGATACTTGATGCTCAAAAGGGCCAGCTCTCAGAAGAGATTTATGGCGAGTTCAGGCAGAAGTACGCTGGCATAGTTGAAGAGAAATCGAAAGGTTTGAGATCTATGGCGATCATCTTAGAACCCTACCTTAATGAGCTGCAAGAGGAAATCAAGAAGACAGAGGTCGAGGTTGAAAGGATCGCAATCTCCTACAATTTGGGCGAGATCAGCGAAGAAGAGTACGTAAAGATCGGCGGCCCATCTCAGGGAAAATTGGCAATGCTAAAGAGCAAGGTAAAAGAGCTAGAGGAAGTCTTTCAATTCCTAGAAAAGCCTCTAGGCACGGTTTGGGGTTGAAGCCCTTCGCTCTGATCTATTCTCTTGACGCAACCAATCATCTAGCGATGTCCGGATCAAAGGACGAGGTTGAGAGTTCTTCGCGCGCCGGAACAAGTACGCTGAGAAGACATGGTGCACCCTGCACGACGGAATGTACAACCCAAAGACAGGTAGTCCGTTCATGGGAATGCCCAAGGAACCCCTGGAAAAGATGGAGCTGAAGATCGAGGAAACGGAGACATGTACGTGATACTGTGATGAATAGAATTGTCTAAGTCTATCGTTGATTGCGAAATCCGCGTGATCCCAATAGACAAGATCCTGTACGGCTTTTTTGCCTTCATTTGCACAATCTTGCTCGGTTTGCGAGTTCCTCTCGAATATCGAGAGTTGAGACTATTGAACTCTTATGACAATTTCTGGATGATTGACCGGCATTCAAAGAACTAACCAGTTTTCAACATTTCGATAGCTTTTATCGCCCAGTCTGGGTCTTTCACAAGTGCTCTGCCCACAGCCACGAGGTGAACTTTTCCTTCTCGTATCAGCTTGTCGGCGTATTTTGGTTCTGTGATTCCTCCGACACCAATAACAGGTATGTCTATGACTTTTTTGATCTCTTGGGCTTGAGGGATGAAGTATCCTTGTTTATCCTGGAGTTGAGCGGGTCGACTGCCACATAAGCCTCCGGAGACGTCTATTATGTCTACTCCAGCTTCCTCCAGCTTCACGGCAAACTTCTTCGAATCTTCAATTCGAACTCCTTTAGGATCTAGATCGTCTGAGCCCAAACGATAAAGAAGAAGTCTAGCCCCTACCTTCTCCTTGACCCTCTTGACCACTTCCAAAGGGAGCCTCATCCTGTTCTCTAAGGAACCTCCATACCTATCTCGGCGTCGGTTAGCTAATGGAGACCAGAATTGGTTTAGGAGAAAACCATGCGCGCCGTGAACCTCGACCCCATCAAAACCCGCCTTTACAGCCCTCTCTGCTGCCTTTGCATAGGCCCCAGCTAACTCTTCGATTTCTTCAGCCCTTAGCCTCCTGGCATTTCCACTTGGTGAAGGAGCAACGGGCTGTGTCCCAATGATGTCTGCGCTTACGCTTCTTCCCGAGTGATTGATCTGCATCGCAACTGGTGTGCCAGTTGAATGAACGCTACGCGAAAGTTTCTGCAGTCCAGGAACCAACGTATCATCGTATATTCCAAGCTGCCTCTCGCTTAGCCTTCCATTAAGAGCCACGTAGCTATGCTCAACTATCAGTAAGCCTAATGCCCTAGATCGTCGAACATAATGATCAATGAGGTCGTCAGTTACAGCTCCACTAGCCGCGGCCAGACTGGTTTGCATAGGAGGCATCACGATTCGGTTCTTCAGCGTAAACCCCTTTACCTCTAGCAGGTCTAAGAGGCCAACCATAAACATCCCCGGATTGATCTAAACATCTAGAAATAAAAACTATGTTATTGTCCACTGGGGCATATCGCGTTCCGCCTCCATGTGATGAATCAGAGATTCACCATCATCTGAATCCCGATGTGCAAGGGACCGACGTGGAAGAGGTCGCCTTTTGGCTTTTTTATGTGCACGTATGCTTGAATAGCAGCCATCGCTCCTTCTCCCGCAACAGTGACTATTTGCATTCCGCGGCAGGTGCAGTCGCCAGCGGCGAAGACACCTTCAACGTTGGTAGCCTATCTTCTGTCAACTTTGATGCAGCCCCCCTCGTCAACAGTGATTCCCGCCTTTACAACTAAAGCCATGAACTTCGAGATGTGATCCAAATGGCAAAAACGGAAAAAATCGGGAGGCTTTTAGGGCACGCATTTGGTTCAGGTGGCAATCTTGATGGCTTGAAAAGGGCACTGGACTTCGCATGCTAGGCATTGTATGCAGTCTGATTCCCTAGCGGGATCAGACTTCTTTTCGGAAGTTGAATGTCCGGGGGTGTCCGACCATTCAAACACGTTCACGGGGCAAACCTCGATGCAGATGCCGTCTCCCTCGCAAATATCCCAGTCAACCGCGACAATAGTGCCATGCACACCGAGTTTTCTAGGGGGTTCTACAGGCCCCCAGACATCGTGACCTTGATGTTTACTGGCAACCTTTCGATTCTTCTGGAAATCAGGATCTATTGGCAAAATAACCTCACCTTTGTCCGATTGAAAAGTGTCGGATATTAACTTTTCTGTCTCAGATTCTTCACTCTTACGGCATTCTTTCCAACGTCACTTCCAGTCGGCCCTTTTTCAACCCTCTTACTACGGTCAATTCAGCTCTGTAACCTGGCTTTCTCTTTTGTAAGATACTCTGCAAGTCTTCGATGCGATCCACTCTCTCATTATCGAACTCTAGGATGATGTCGCCTCGCTCTATTCCTGCTTTGTCCGCAGGACTGTCAGGCTCAAGATTGGCCACGAGCACGCCCCTTTCCACTGGCAACCCGTAATGCTCAGCCACCTCTCTAGTTAGGTTTAGGCCCGATATACCGAGCCATGGCCTCGTGGAGGCACCGTGAAGTATTATATCCCTTGAACACTCTTTCGCCGCGTTTATGGGGATCGCGAAACCTATACCTTGAGCAAAAGGTATTATGGCAGTGTTAATTGCAATGACCCTTCCCTGAGTATCTATAAGCGGACCCCCGCTGTTGCCGGGGTTAATAGCCGCATCGGTTTGTACCAGATTTCCAAAGACCCCTTCCTCTGAGTGGATCGTCCTGTTTAACGCGCTAATAACTCCTGCTGTAACCGTTGGCCCGCCAGTTAAACCGAAGGGGTTACCGATGGCGAAGACCCTCTGACCGACCCTCAGCTTGTCTGAGTTTCCGAGTTCGGCAACCGTTAAGTCGCCAGCGTCAATCTTGACCACAGCAGCATCCGAGCTTCTGCATGTTCCGAGAAGTTTTCCTTCTAATACACGTCCATCGGTTAGCGTCACCATAATTCTTTCCGCGCCTTCAATGACGTGGCTATTTGTCAAGATGTAACCCCTCTCATCGAAGATGAAACCTGAGCCCATACCTTTCACGGGAACGACCCGATAGAAGAAATCATGGAAGACTTTCAAGGTGTTTACGTTGACAACACTCTTGGTCACTTTCTCTATGACTTCAACCACGCTTTCCTCGTCCGCCATTATACGTCCCTCCGTCAGATTGATGTTTCAAAGATATTGCTCCATCTACATATAATAGTTTACTCTAGGAATCTACGCATCATCTCTTCAGAATCCACTCTTCTCTTGAGGAAATATTCCGTACGTCCAGCAGGGGCACGAAACGTTTAAAATTCCTCAGATAGTAAAATAGCAATGTTGAGAAAAGGATATTTGTCCAAGGGGAATTAGATATGGAAAGAAGCAACTTTTATGTTCTGCCGAAACTGCCTTATGAATACAAGGATCTAGCGCCTTATATGTCTGAAGAACAAGTAAGGATTCACTATAGCAAGCATCATGAAGCGTATGTCAATGGGGCAAATGCGATACTTCAGAGGCTTGAAAAAGCACGGAAAGAAGATGCCGACCTTGATATCAAGTCCACTCTGAAGGAACTTTCTTTCAACATAGGCGGTCATCTGCTACACTCATTATTCTGGGAAAACCTGGAACCTGCGCCGAAAGGCGGTGGAAAGCCCGGTGGAATTTTGGGCGAAGCCTTGGAGAGAGAATTTGGGAGTTTTGAAAGGTTCAGGAAGGAATTTTCCCAAGCTGCTTTAAGTGTGGAGGGCTCTGGATGGGCGGCGCTTGCTCTATGCTATCTAACCAAAAGACCTTTAATAATGCAAGTGGAAAAGCACAACACCAATGTTTACCCTATGTACAGCATTCTTATGGTGCTGGACGTCTTTGAGCATGCGTACTATGTTGACTACAAGAATGAGAGAGCAAAATTCGTCGAAGCAGTCTGGAACATCTTCAACTGGGATACTGTGAACAAAAGGCTCGAGGAAGCAGTGAAGTGATTCATATCAAGGTTCATGCGCGCTTTGAACCGGAGCAGCGGGTAATAATGAGGCTAACTTGAGGATTCCATTGTTCAGTTGGGCGGTTCACCAGCTGCTGATGTGTGCTGTCTTATTACTTGAAATCTCCCGTATATTTTTTCTTTTTCTCTTTTGTATGCTCAAACCCCAGATCGAGCCACAGTTCAGCATGCTTTGTATCTCCGCTCTTCATCACGGCTTCTGCTCGAAGTAGGAATTCTCCCCAGCCTGCAGTTGTTCTAGCAAAGTTATCTGTTGCGTTGGTGCTGACCATTCGGCGGTTAGGGAAAGTTTCGTGAAGCAGATAGGTGACATATTTGATCTGGCTTAACTCCTGTTCTGTGCCTTGGACTGACACTGTCCAAGAGTACCAGTTGTCTCGAAGCTTTTCGTATGTGTTCACAACTTTCATCGTAGGTCTACGTCTCCTTTCTTAGGTGAATAACTATCACTAAACCACTCATGTTCTCGATATTTCAATCTGACTTGAAACTCTGGGTTTTCGATTGCCGGGGCTTTGACATAGATATAAGGCGCACCAACGTCTTTGTCAATTTGAATCATGACTTGTGTGTCAGACCCCACTTTCTCGCCATTAGAGAAAATCGAATACCAACAGTCTGCATCACGGAAATGAGCAGGTTGTGACGGAGGAGGCACTTGTGGGTTTGGTTCAGGAAACCGTAGAAACAGCTTGATCGATCCTGGTGGAGGAGCCCTTGTTGTATGCCGAAATAGCAGAAAAGCAATGACCCACATCCCGAAAGGCCCTCCAGCAGTAAAAGCCACTCCAGAAAGCTCACCCTTTGCCGTACTCTGAAGCATCTGAGAAAGAAGATCTTGGTGACCGCTAACCACGAATATCAGCAAGATGAGCCCAACAACGGCACCCACTATTCCCAGCGGTATGAGGGCGAGGGTTAGGGTCTCAATAGTGCGAGGGTTCATATCTAAAGTTCCTCCGATTTCTAAGATACCTCACTAGCCACCATTGAGCAAATCTCGTTTAAGCTATTTAAATCCTAACGCGACAATTCGCAATTTCTGCAGCGACGATCTGATCTTCGTCAAGAATAAGTCAGATACAGATTCTTTCGTCAACGCTTTGCTCTCTACTAGTTTCCCGATTCTGAATGCAGAAATAGACTGCAGAAATCATATCGTGTGACTAAGCATCAGTTATCCTATTTGGGTAACTCATGGCTTCTCAAGCAACTGTATCAGGTTTGTTGTACGATTAAGCTGTTAAGAGTTCAACGCATTCTCTAAAGTATGGCTCGCGCCTTTTGACGGCCTCGATGAACAGATGAATTAGCATTTCATCATCTGCACCGTTCCGAATGGGCGTGACGATATCGAGCAGGTTGTCATTCCGCATAAGGCAAGGTTTCAGCTTTCCGTCGCTTGTAGCTCGAATTCGGGTACAATGGCGGCAAAACTCTGTGTTTTCAGCAGGCTGAATCACTTCAATATCTGTCTCAGGGAGCGAGTACACCCTACGATTCTGCATGGCTCGACGAGTTCTGATTCTTATAGCCCGTTTCACCAGATCCTCCTCAATACCATCTAAGGGTTGATGGTAAACGGAATAAAAAGAATGGTCGATGTTCACTGGTTCGAGCTCGATGATCTGAAGAACAGCCTTATTACTGCCTGCGAACTTGATCAGGTTTGGGATTTCATTCTCGTTTATCCCCTTCAAAACCAGCATGTTCAGTTTAACTGGATACAATCCCACCTTAACTGCGGCTTCTATTCCGCTTAGAGCGTCCGTTAAGCTTCCGCCTGTCAGCCACCTATAGGTTTCAGGATTCAATGTTGGGAGATTCACGTTTACCCGATCTAAACCTTCTTTCTTAAGCGCTTCCGCCAGAGGCGCCAGCAGCGTTCCGTTAGTCACCATAGATAAATCACGCACCCCTTCAAAGTCCGCAATCCCCTTCACTATCTCAAGGATGTCATCCCGTAGAAGAGGTTCACCACCTGTAAGCTTAACTTTCGAAAAGCCCAAGTGCAAGCCAATATTGGTTATCTTCAAGATTTCATTCGAAGACATCTCGCTTATGGGAGAAACCTCTCCTTCCCGGTGACAGTAGCGACATTTCAGATTGCATCTAGACGTGACCCCAATCCTGAAGTTGATAACGGGTCTCCCATAGTTGTCTCGGATCATTGACAGCCCAGTTACATGGATTTCATATCATACCACTTAAACGTTCTGTTTTTAAGAGCTGGCAAGAAAAGATATTCCCTCATCATCTTTTGTTCACAGGGTGGGGATTTGGGTCGAGTCGAACTACAGTATATGGCGTAAATGTCTTCTGAAGAGAGAGACCAAGACGAACATGAGCTATCTAACTTAACCTTTCGTACTGTGCAGCATGGAGATAGATTTAAATGTTAGACATATGTAGAAGTAAATAAGTCTCATATGAAGAAGAAGACATGCAAAACGTGGTCTGCATGAAGAAGGACTTATGCAAGAGCTGTCATTTGTTTTTTTCAACTTTGTCCAACCCTACGCGTTTGGCTATTCTTGAGCTTCTAAGAGAAGGTTCGAAGAACGTCACGGACATCTCTAAAGCTCTAAGCCAAGAGCAGAGCATGATTTCCCACAATCTCAAGCCTCTAATCAGATGTCATTTTGTTTCTGTTAAGAGGAGGTGGAAGGAGCGCGTATACTCCCTGAACGGAGAAACTATGGAGCCGTTATTCCAGATTATCAGCGGGCATTTCGAGAACTATTGCAGCGTGAAAGAAGGATGCCCAGAAAGGGTGTAAGCAGGTGACACAGGTAATTGAGAAAAACGATAGCGAAGCAAACTATATCTAAATGCGAATATCGCTGGAATATGCAAGCCCTGCAGAACCCTCGAAGTCTTGTCGCATCTTAGAAGAATTGAAACTCACCTTGTGAAGGCAGCAAATCATGGGTGAAAAGACTGAAGCTTTAAGAGACGTGCAGCCAACAAGGTTAGACCCGTCTTTCAAGTACGAAGTTATGAAAGAACGTGACGGAGAAACCCTAAAAATCTGTTTTCAATGTGGAACGTGCACATCAAGCTGTCCTACAGCCCGTTTCAGCGATTCCTACAGACCTCGGACAATTCTCCGTATGGCACAGTTGGGTCTTCGCAGGAAAGTCCTTTCAAGTCCGACTCTCTGGCTATGCACAGCTTGCTTCACATGCACAGACCGTTGCCCACAGGATGTCGAAGTTGCTAGCGTCTTGAGGGTTCTCAGAAATCTTGCAATCAGGGAGGGACAGATTCCACGCATCTACGCTGAACTCGCTTCCAATATTTATGAAACGGGCTATGCCTATAAGATTCCAGAGCAACGAGAGAGGAAAAGACAGGAAGTTGGGTTGCCGCCCTTGCCCAAACCCAGCTTAGACAAGGTTGACAGGCTAATAGAGTTGGTTGGCGGCTCGAAGTTGATAAAATCCAAGGAGCCGGAGTAATGTCGGAACTGCGATATCTGCTCTTTTTGGGTTGCACAATCCCCTACAGAGTCACAAGCTACGAAATTTCCGCCAGGAAGATTTTCGCAAAATTGGGCATCGAACTGGTCGAGATGCCTGATTTCAATTGCTGTGGACTTCCTGTAGATCCCGCCGACCACGAGGTGATGCTTGCTTTAGCAGCTCGTAACCTCTGCCTGGCAGAGCAGCAAGGATTGAACATTATCACGCTTTGCACGGGATGTGCCACAACGCTGCGTAAAGTAAATAGGATGTTGAAGCAGGAGAAAGAGCTGAAAACCCGAATTAACGAGTATTTAAAGGAAGTTGATATGGAGTTCAAGGGAACAGCAGAAGCCCAACATTTCATCCAAGCGTTCAAGGAGGACGTTGGATTTGACAGAATCAAAGAAACTATTCAGGAACCTCTTGTGGGTCTTAAAGTCGCCGAACACTGCGGTTGCCATCTTCTTCGACCTTCAAAAGTTATGGCTTATGATGACCCTGAAGACCCAGCAGTTCTGAAGGGTTTAATCCAGTTAACAGGGGCGAAGTGCCTAGACTATGCAGATGAGGCAGAATGCTGCGGCTACACAATCATCGCAATAGACGAGAAAGTTGCATTGCAGCTCACTAGGGAGAAGCTCCATCATGTGAAAGCGGCTGGAGCGCAAGCATTGATTACCGTCTGTCCTTCTTGTCACCTCATGTTCGATATGCAGCAGTCAAGGATAGAAAGGATGTTCAACGAAAGATTTGAGTTACCTGTGCTTCACTATCCACAGCTTTTGGGGCTGGCCATGGGCTTTACCCCTGACGAACTAGCTTTTAACGAACTTAGAGTCAACCCATCGAGAATATTGGAGGCCATAAAGGCAACTTAGCATTCAACTCATAGAGGAAACGAGATGCCTCTAAAAGAACTCAAAACTGAAGACAAGGATACGCTTATCATAGAACGTATTTTGCATTCAAAACGTTACTCGCTCATCCTTAACAAAAAACTTTGTGTCAGTTGTGAAATCTGCAAGATTGCATGCCCTAGGGAAGCCATAGAAATCAGAAAAGTCCCAAAGAAGAATAGGGAAAAGGCTCGGCGCCCGGTGTTTGATGTCAGCGGTCAGAAATGTTCCTATTGCGGGATATGTGAGCCTATCTGTCCCTTCAACGCCTTAGAAGTCAGAGTTGACAATCAACACGTTGTCCCTGTTCTGGAGAAGGGCAGTTTTCCCCAGCTTATTAGAGAAGTTGAAGTTGACCCATCTAAATGCGACATCGGTTGCATAGATTGCGAAGACGCTTGCCCATTGAGTCTCATCAAGGTTACAGTTCCAGCACCCGACGGAAGAGAAATCAGCCCGGAAGCGGCAAAAACTCTAATAAGCATGGAAAACCTGAAAGTCAAAGTGGACGTAAAAAAGAATCTATGTCCGGGCTGCTTGCTGTGTCAAGTGAAATGTCCTAAGGGAGCTATTCATGTTCGTAAGATATTACACGGAGTCCTCGGAATAAACACTGAAAAATGTCCAGCAGACTGCCAAGATTGTCTAGACGTTTGCCCCATACCTAGCGCTCTGTACCTGGACGAAAACGATCGCAAGGTTCACCCAAACGAGACCTTTTGCGTCTTCTGCGGCGTCTGCAGAATCGTTTGCCCAGTGGAAGGAGCACTAACTCTTGAGAGAAGAATGATTCGCCACACCCCAGTGAGCTCAGGAGCGTGGAATGAAACCCTTGAAAAATTGGCTTCAACGAAGGAATTCTCAAAAGAAGCAAGAACTAAAAGCTTGGCTAAAGCAAAGAAAATGGTTGAGAGAAGAATTTTATTCAAGGAGGTTTCTTAGTGGCTGAAGAACCGCGTGTTGGAGTTTTCGTTTGCCACTGTGGGTTAAACATAGCAGGCGTCGTTGACGTTAAGGGAGTCATAGAATACACTCGTAAGCTTCCGTACGTTGAATTCGCCGATGATAACCGCTACTCGTGCGCTGATCCAGGCCAAGAGCAGATACGCAAAGCAATAGTAGATAACAAACTGAACAGGGTTGTGGTTGCCGCTTGTTCACCTCGTATGCATGAGCCAACCTTCCGTAAGTGCATCGTGGAAGCCGGGCTGAACCCATACTTTCTGGAGATGGCGAACATCCGAGAGTTCTCCTCTTGGGCTCACGGCAGTCATCCCGAAGAAGCCACCGAAAAAGCCAAAGAAATCGTGAAAATGGCCGTGGCGAAGGCGGTTCTGCTTCAAGCCTTAGAAGTCTTTGAGGTTCCTGTCACAAACAAGGCTATGGTTCTAGGAGGGGGGATCGCTGGCATAAACGCTGCACTCGACCTCGCTGAGATGGGATTCAAAGTATACTTGATAGAAAAAGCCGAAAGCATCGGCGGACATATGGCGCAGTTGGACAAAACTTTCCCAACGCTCGACTGCAGCATATGTATCGAAGGTCCGAAAATGGTTGATGTCTCTCGCCATCCCAACATAGAAATCATATCTCATGCGGACGTTCTACGTGTTGACGGCTATGTGGGTAACTTCAAAGTCAAAATTCGGAAGAACCCACGTTACGTCGTAGCTGATAATTGCACAGGCTGCGGCGAATGCCGAGATGTGTGCCCACTAGAGTATCCAAACGAATGGGATATGAACATGGGTGTAAGAAAGGCGATCTCGGTGCCCTTCGACCAGGCAGTTCCGCTTCTCTACACGATCAATATGGATTACTGCATCAAATGCTACAAATGCGTTGATGCTTGTGGCCCCCGGCGGGCTATCTTGTTTGACCAAAAACCTGAAGAAATCGAGCTAGAAGTAGGCGCCATAGTAATAGCCACGGGCTTCGATATCTACTTGCCAACTGATAGTCAACTGTATGGGTATGGTAGATACGACAATGTGATCACGGCGTTGGAATTTGAGCGATTGATACTGGCAGCTGGGCCGACAAGAGGCGTTGTGATGCGATCTTCTGACGGAAAGAAGCCCCACAGCGTAGCTTTCATTCAATGCGTTGGTTCAAGAGATGTCAACAAGTACGAATGGTGCTCAGGATTCTGCTGCATGTATGCGTTGAAGAATGCGATCCTGCTCAAGGAGAAATACAAAGACGATGTGGAAGTCTATTTGCTCTACATAGACATGCGCACGCACTTTAAGGGCTACGAAGAATTCTATAGGAGAGCACGCGACCTAGGTATCAACTTCATACGGGGCAAGCCATCGCAGATCATAGAAGACCTAGAAACCAAGAACCTCATCATCCGCGCTGAAGACATGGCCTTAGGCGACCCAATCGAACTTGAAGCCGAGATGGTGGTTTTGTGCACTGCCGCCATTCCAAAGAAGGGCTCAGACGAGGTTGCCAGAATCTTCAACATTTCCCGTGGGACAGATGGCTTCTTCATGGAAAGCCATCCGAAGCTTAAGCCAATCGATACAGCGGTTGACGGAATCTTCCTCGCGGGAGCCTGCCAAGGACCGAAAGACATACCTTATAGTGTCTCTCAGGGAAGCGGATCTGCAGCCAGAGCTGCCACAATCCTCTCTAAACCTAGATGGAAGATCGAGCCCATCGTCGCGATAGTAGATCCTGAAACATGTCAAAACACCCGAACCAAATGCGGCATATGTCAAAAGGTTTGTCCTTATGGAGCCGCAAGTGCCCCTGAAAAGGAATTGGCACGTATCAACCCTGCAATGTGTCACGGCTGCGGCACATGCGTCGCAGAATGCCCAACGGACGGCATTACGCAGATGCATTTCACAGACGCCCAGATAATGAACCAGATTCACGCGGCTCTAGAAAAGAGTCCAGAAGAGAAGATACTTGGCTTTCTCTGCAACTGGTGCAGCTATGCAGGCGCTGACCTTGCTGGAACCAGCCGTTTCGAGTATCCGCCTAAGCTTAGAGCCATAAGAGTGATGTGCTCCGGAAGGGTTGACAGAGACTTTGTCCTAGAAGCATTGAGAAAAGGCGCAGGCATGGTCCTCGTTGCTGCTTGCCACTTACCCTATGACTGCCACTATATTTCGGGCAACGAGTGGATGACAAAGCGTATGCAAGCCCTGAAAGGGATGCTGGAGAAACTCGGGCTTAGCTCCGAAAGGTTGAGAATCGACTATATATCGGCGGCAGAGGGCAAGAAGTTCGCTGACGTCATAACCGAAATGACTGAGCAAATGGAAGCTCTAGGGAATGATCGGATATTGGCTGAAAATCAGAAATTGCGACCAGTCATAGAGGGGATGTTTGCAAGGAAGAGGAAAAAAGTAGTTGTTGCTCCCGCCGTTTCCGCCAGTCCCAGATAGCACTTGCCAAGAAACACATCTGTATTGCATTCCAACTACTAGGGGCATTTATCACCAATTCATAATCTAGATTAGGCTGGTTACAAACGCGTGACACACAAGAACATCGCGGTAGTCGTCTCAGGCCCCGACTTTGTAGGAGGACAAGCTCATGGGGTTTGAAGATGGGTGGGCTGGACGACCGTGACGTACGAAGGATGCGAAGGGGATTCTCTGGCTTCTCCACAAAGTCTTCCGCCGTGGGTGATCAGCTCCAGGGACGGGGAGAAGGGGGTAGGTCCCGAGCCTATAGCCATAGGCTAAAGGGATCTCTCAACCTCTATAGAGATCTCTCGATTCTTCAGACGGAAGTTATACCCGTTCAGCAGCTGATCCGTTTCCCGGTGAGATCTTTGTCGAAATGAAGACGGCGTCTAAGAACGACATCTATCCGGACCGCCCTAAGGGCGTTCATGTCCGCACTGACTCCGATTGAAGGTGACACCCTATGTGGAAGATACCTCACCATTCCGCCTATCTGTGCCCTATGCGGACGGCGGTATGGCGATAGCATGAGAATGAAAGCCTGATAATCATAGGTTCATCACGTCCTGTCCACTCGTTGGTAAAATCAGCAGATTTTCTGTTATACAGACAAAAAATAATTTGCTTGGCGACTTTGTGACATCCCAAAACTCCTTTCGACAATAAGTGTCTAGCTTGATGTGACTGAGGACCATGCTTTCTGTGTTGTATATATAGAGTCAAGAAAAGGCAACCGAAAGACTTATGCTTGAACATTACGTAAAATCTCAAAGCCCTCTTGGAGGAAAAGGATGGCTGCCTTGAACTCAAAAGATGACTTGGTGAACTTTCTTAGGGAGCAGATCAAGATCGAGAATAAGATTGTGAAGTCTTTGGATACTGCCTTGACAGATATAACGAACCCTCCTGTCAAAGGAACCTTAAAGGGGATATCCTTGGATTCTGTGAAGCACGTGCAGATATATGCCTCTGCCATTGAGCTCTTAACGAGCGTTCCTCAAGCGCTTACACAGGAGAATCTCGACAAACAGAGAGAACTCGTGGAGAAACATATACGCATAGAAGGCGAATTAATCAAGAGAATCGCTGAGGTAATACCTAAGATTGAAGATCAGAAGGTAAGACTTCTATTAGATGCCATACTAGTAGATGAGAAGAGGCATCATGAACTTCTAAAGAGGGTTCTAGAGATCCTCATCCGAAGCGAGACGATAACAGAGGCAGATTGGTGGGATGTTGTCTGGAAGAACGTCCCCTTCCACGGAGCGCCCGGAGGCTAGACCTCGAAATAGAAGAGTTATTCCTGATACAATATATGTTGTGAGAACTTTCGAACATCAAATCTCGCAGTTGCCGACTCGGAACTGGATTCCAAAATTCAAAACGGATAGTTGATGACAGAGACAACCTGAGTAATGCCTGTTTCCGATAAGTAAGAGGGAATGAGAAACGAAGCAGGTTCTCTTTGTGTGTGTCGAGAATGCCTGCAGGAGCCAAATGGCTGAAGGCTTCTTTAATGCTCTAGCCAGCGGAAAGGCACGCGCCAAAAGCGCTGGAAACATGGCTGCAGACAAGGTTAATCCGCTTGCTGTACAAGTGATGGCAGAGGTTGGGATAGACATCTCCACACATAGCCCCAAATTAATCACGGCGGAGATGGTTAAGGAAGCCGACAAGGTTATTCTCATGGGTTGTGGAAGAGATGCCTGTCCAATCGTACCCAGAGAGGTTGTGGACTGGCAGATAGAGGACCCTGCTGGAAAAGGGATAGAGAAGTTCCGGGAAGTCCGCAATCTGATAAGAAAGAAAGTTGAAGAACTCTTGACTGAACTCAGAGTAAGCGACCTCTGAGAACCTGTACTTTCTTCACCGTGCGGATCAAAAATGGAAACTGAAACTGACGAACAGAGTAATGGCTCACATGGGAGAAAATACGCGCGCAGTTGCTTGGCTTGAGCAATTGACTTGGTAGGCTCTGCAGATTACGCACGTTTTTGATTATTTTTTCTCTGAGAGAACGATTTTAAAGAACGGATGACACATTGAATGTTGGCGAACTCAGGATTGAACGGTGAAGGATTAGACATGAAGGAGAGAGTGTCTAAAATAACCCCTCTTCTAGAGACGGTGCATCCGGACGCAAAGATAGCCCTGAACTATAGTAGTCCACTGGAGCTGCTGATTGCAACTATGCTTTCGGCACAATGCACAGATCAGAGAGTCAATGAAGTGACCGAAAAACTGTTCGGGGTTTACCGCAAAGCAGAAGATTATGCACGAGGCGACCTAGCAGGGCTTGAACAGATGATAAAGCCGACGGGTTTCTACCGGAACAAGGCCAAGAACATTAAGATGGCGTGCCAGATGCTTGTGGACAGATTCAGCTCTGAGGTTCCGAAGACGATGGAGGAACTGCTAGCCCTTCCTGGAGTTGCTCGAAAAACAGCTAACATTGTGCTCTCGAACGCTTACGGCATAGTCGAAGGAATAGCGGTCGATACCCATGTTAGGAGAGTGGCGAAACGCCTCGGACTTACAGAGAACGACGACCAAGACAAGATAGAGGAAGACCTCATGAAGATTATCCCAAAGGAAAAATGGGCAAGGTTCACGGACTTACTTATCTTCCATGGAAGGCGAATTTGTCTCGCGAAGAAACCAAAGTGTAACCAGTGTGTGCTGAACAAAATTTGCCCCCCAGCGTTTACATTCGAGCGCTGAACTATCGGAAGAAGCGTTTCGGCCTTTGTCTAGATTAGATATGCACGTCCGTCCGCCCCATTTGCGGGATGCTCCGCTCTCTTCATTCGAAAATTGCCGGAGATGCATAAATATTACGATGAATTCGCTTTGAGCCAGTTGAGGAAATGACAGAAGCGAATCTCCGCATGCCTTCGCTGGTGAAAGTCAAGCTCACATGAGATATAGTATCTGTGCGGAAAGAGCTGAAAAAGAGGCTTTCCCAATGCTGCTCGGCTCTTTACGGCGTCAGCCTTTGCCGAAAATGTAGCGCGCGCTCAGCATATTACACCATTTTGAGTGTGTTGCACCACTCAGCGATTTTCTTTTTCGTCTCTTCTTTGTTCTCTAACGCTTTCGCGGGCAAGGCTAACTCGCCGACGAATGTGGAGTTCGGCATCAACGCTTTGGTCTTCTCGATGGCTTGACCCAAATTTGAATCCGAGAAGAACAACGCCACCTTCCTCCCCGACAGGTCATTCTTGTTCATGTATGTTCTGATTGCTGGCGTTGGACTCCCAGCCCAGACGGGTTGTCCGATGATTATGAGGTCATAGTCAGTTGGAGTTCTTTTTGTTTGGGCAATCTCGGTTTCTTTTCCGCGCATAGCATCCCTGCCAGCAGATATAAAAGCGAGTTTGCCTTGGAGGCTCTTCAAGTCAATGACTTCTTCTATGTCGGCTCCGAGTTCTGCCGCAATGGTTTCGGCGATGAATTTCGCGTTTCCAGTTCGGGTGTAGTAAATTACCAGAGTTTTCATTGTCAGTCCTCAGTTTGTTGGTTATGGGTGATCTCGGATAAAAGACTTCTTATATACTTTGAAAAGCGCGGTGGTTGTTCCCAAGTTATTTGAACACAGTGTCGAATTAGCTTTGTTCTCGAAGAATCGTATCGTGCCACGAGCTCTAACGAAGATAGTGCTGAAAACCAAGACCTGGGAGATGAATTTTGCCTCAGAATGAATTTGGGAACACGCATGCGCGCGCTAGCTCAATTTCAAGGCTAAAGAGGGGCTGAAACCAGTTTCACGTGGGCTTTAGAAGCTGAGAAGATCCACGCCGGCTTGTATCAAAAGGCGATGCTCCGGAGAGATGCCCAATATTCAATGCCCTGAGGGAAAACTCTGGAGCTTTTGAGTAGAAACCGACGTAGGCAGAGTGGCCTTTCGATCATGACCACTCACAGGTTTCTCATTCCGACTTGCTGTCTCCTTTAGATGATGGATGAGAACGAGATATGATGCCATAGCTTACAGGTGAACTTTCAATTGTTTTCTAGACCTTATTCTCTAAAGCTGGGATGCCTAGGTGTAAGTCGGTCTTTCGGAATAGGACAGTTCCTCATTTTGAGGATGACCCGGTGAAGATAGGAGGAGGGCTGATATAAACGCAAATTTGTAAGGAGTGGCTAATTAATAAGGCAACCCTAATCTCGTGAGGTCGTCTTCATCATTGAGAGGAAAAACAGGGAAATATTATAAACGTAATGCTTCCAAATCATTGTCATGGTTAGATTAGCAATGGAGCAAAGTAAATGGTGAGCCTAAGCGAAAAACTCAAGGAACAGCAAGACAAGAGAATGGCTTGGTGGCGTGAAGCGAAGTTCGGCATGTTTATTCATTGGGGTCTATATGCAGTACCAGCTGGAGTATGGAAAGGTGTGTGTGTCCCAGGGATAGGTGAATGGATCCAGCAACGTGCCAGAATCCCTGTCAAGGAGTACGAACAGCTCGCCAAGCAATTCAATCCTGTTAAGTTCAATGCCAAAGAGTGGGTCCGGATTGCTAAGGAGGCTAGAATGAAGTGGATCGTCATCACCGCCAAACATCACGATGGTTTCTGCATGTTCGACACAGAATTGACAGATTACAACATCGTTAAAGCGAGCCCATTTAAGCGTGATCCCCTCAGGGAGTTGGCTGAGGCATGCAGAGAAGAGGGCATCAGACTGGGATTCTACTACTCTCAACTGCTGGATTGGCACCACCCCGATGGAATGGGGAATGACTGGGATTATGATCCAAACGAAAAAATCTTCTCAAGATACCTAGAAGAATATGTAAAACCTCAACTTCGCGAATTGTTCACCAACTATGGTCCGGTTGCTGTTATCTGGTTTGATATATGGACTCCTACTCCAGAGCAAGCTAGAGATCTCAAAGAATTGGTTCGTAAGTTGCAACCGAACACCATTATTAGCGGCCGTATAGATCCTGGCCGTTGGGAGAAAGGCATTGGTGACTACAGAGAAAGAGGAGACAACGAAATCCCCACGGAAAAGGTTGAGGATGACTGGGAAACTCCTGCGACTATAAATGATACTTGGGGATTTAAAAGCTACGATCACAACTGGAAATCAACGGGAGTCTTAATTGATAAGTTGGTGGATATCGTCGGGAAGGGTGGCAATTACCTGCTAAACGTCGGCCCTACGGCCGAAGGTGTGATCCCTGAACCCTCCATGCGAATCTTGAAAGAAGTAGGAGAATGGTTGAAGGCAAATGGTGAAAGCATCTACGGCGCCAAAGCCAGTCCCATCGAGACACCCCCTAACGCCCCTTACCGATGTACGGCAAAACATGGCAAGCTTTACCTTCACGTTTTCGGCTGGCCTTCGGATGGAAAGTTTAAAGTTTCTGGCGTAAAGAACGAGGTAAAAAGTGCATACCTATTGGTTGATCCAAATCGCTGGGGTCTCAAGTTCAAGCAAGAAAAGGAAGATGTGATGATAAGCATTCCCCGTAAGGCACCGGATCTCATAGACGTAGTAATCGTTTTGGAAATGAGTACTCCCACATGGCCATAAAGCGTAACACCCAAGCGTGATATCCTGCAATTGGAAAAGGTCTGTAAAATAAGCCTGGAAGTACTTAGTGCTCCGTACTAGGTTTAAATCTTGGTTTAAATTCTTGAATTTTTAAGAATGTAGTGAAGTACGTCTGGCCTAGGGCTGAAGTACAGATATTTTGGCGCATATTTTTCGAGGGGGTGGATAGATTTGCAGTGGTGTATAATCGGTTTTCCGGAATAAGGATGGGCTGTTTCCTTGCTCGTTGGGTCATACTGATTTCTTCTCTTTTTTGCTAAAATTCGCTTTCGAATGGGTAAGTCTTGGATTGGCTGTAATGGTGATTGTTATACGAATTTAATTGTCTGAAACCACGAGATAAGTCTAAAGGGGCTTGTCAGAATGAAACAACTCTCGTAATTCGAAGAAGAAGCTGGTGAAGGACTAAGTTGAACTCTCCTTCTCCGGGCTTATGCAACTCCTCTGGTGACACTTTCGGCTCGAAAGGCGGAACACCCGTAACGGGTGCTTGGACAGCTGACAGCTTCGACGAGTGTGATGACGCTGTCCTCGAAGTTGTCAACGCGAGCTAGAAACCTATCCTCAAAATTCATCCGAACGTATGAACCGTTTCAGTTTGCCTCCGTATTCCTGTAGTCGACCACCCACCGGACATCAACAATATGGCTCTTTTAGTCTAATGTATTCTCGGTTATCGATCCGACAAACCGGTGATGGACACACATAGAAGAATACTTCATTAATTAGTTCAAATCACGATGCCTTTGTAACGATGTTTTTAAATAGTCAAAGCTTCACAAATAGAACAGGTGATCAGTATGATACTTGATTTGGCGACTGTAGCGGTTGTAGTATCGAGACCAGCGAAGAAGGCAGCAGAATGGTATAGGGATAAGTTAGGCTTTGAGATCGGTGGCGAGGTTGAGGGACATTGGGTTGTGGTTGGCCCAAAGGGCAAGACTGGAGCACCCAAAGGTCCGTGGTATGGTATCCATCTTTGCGAAGGAGACGAGCTAGAGCCCGGCAACACAGGTATCCTCTTCCTGACCGATAATATTGAAGCTACATACAAGGAGTTGAAGGCGAAGGGCGTAAGGTTCACTCAAGAGTTGACCAAGGAGTCTTGGGGTACGTACGCTATGTTCTCGGACCCTGATGGCAATGAGTTTTGGCTAATGCCTAAAGATTAGAGCCATAAGCGTGCATCTTGGTGCGCTACTTACTACTAAGCAAAACTGTTCATGTGAAAATGGTAATGTTCAATCGAAATCCGTAATTGCCTCGACGAACGCGCGAGTCTTGCGCTTCTCTCAGCACATTCTTGAAGCCTTTATTAGCAGGACAAACCTAGCGATCAATCTGCCATATCCATTATGATGCCGGAAACAGACTCGGATACATCCTCGTTTTCTGCAAATTAAGCGAAAAATGTTCTGGTGCTCCGGCCGGGATTTGAACCCGGGTCTTCGGCTTTCTCCCATCCTATGGCGAAAGGCCGGAATACTTGGCCCATTCCTGTTTGACCGGGCTATACTACCGGAGCCTTGCCTCACGAGATGTCATCTGCATTACGTCATTTCTTTATTTTAAGTTTTACTTTATGATTGATTGCAGTCGCTCATCTTGTACCAGCTAGTTCTTGAGTGCTCGACTCGAGAAGCCTTTGGGCATGTTGTGTATGAAAGCCTTTGGGGCCAGTTGCCTCTACGGTTTTCTCGTTTTTGTTGCGAACTGCCCAATTCTGATTTTTCAGTAACGAAGGCCACATCGAAGGAAATAAATACGGAAATAAATAGGTGTGCCAGAAGGCATCTGAGATGAGGGGTTAATCACGAATAAGCTCAGAAAAAATCCCCGTGCCGCTTGTAGATCTCGGTTTTGAGGGTGAATTTGCTCCCATCGCGCGCGCTTTCCTATCTATCTCCATCATCCGAATGTGGCGACTTTGACAACCTGTGATTCAAACATGAAAGTTCTCAACGAATTGGCCAGCAAATTCATGGTGAGACATCAATTCACTGAGAAGAAACAGCGTTAAGCATACGACGCGATCGCATCCAGCAGTATTTCAACTTAAGCAAGAGCGAACCGCGTCTGAAATGTCGGCTCTTAATCGAGTGGGCTTCCTGCGTGCTACAGGACCCTTGATGAGAGGTACGATGTTAGGTTATCGGCTTAGGACTTTCTTCGCGGCTATCCTTATATCCTCTTCCTTAACGGTCTTTCTTCCGGCGTGCATAGCAAAGTCGATCGCCTCTTTGCCTATCTTTGTCCCAATCTCCTCAAGTACCTTGGACATCTCGATCGCGGCGGACTCGCTTACTCTTTCAGCTCCTGCCTTTTTGCAGATCCTATGCATAGCTGCTACGGCTAATTCACCCTCAGTCATATAGTTCCCCCACTAGTTTCTGTCTTAAGTCCTTATTAATTTTGCCATTATGTCGATCTCATTCAGGAAATAGGGAAAAGGTTTCTTCAGATCTTGGAGTTCTGTCTAAAATTGGAGCTGAGCGCAAAATTTAATATCCTCGGTTCTTCTAGAGAGGAAGCGATGACGGAGGAGCAATCTTGGGCAATGTGCGTCCAGAAACTGTGAAGAGGATCGCTCACGAACTCATACGGCGCTATCCTGAGAGGTTTACATCTGATTTTGAGGAGAACAAGAGGGTTGTATTGTCCTTGACAAATATACCTTCAACGAAACTGAGAAACAGAATTGCTGGTTACATAACACGGTTGGTTGCTCTCTCCCATCAAGAATAAAAGTGATATCGTCATGCTTATCTTTTCACACGTATGGATCGCTGAGAGCCGACGTGCATAAGGGGGATGAATCTGACAAAGACGGCCAAGACCGTCATCTCATACAACCTGCCGTGTTTGCAGCGGTTCCAAAATCCTTTAAAATGCCGAGGCGACATTTAATGCAAAACACGTCAATCCTAGTTCGGCGAATGGCCATGGGAAAAGTATCCAAAGGCATAAAATGCAGCATTGTCGGATGCGGCAGAGATGCTGTCCGCTCTCTTCCAACCGAGAAGGTTGTTGCAGTTGGATTAAAGATCAGCGAGACGAGGCATGCGTACCTCTGCAGGGATCACTATAAGGAATATAAGAAGGTAACAAGAAAGGACCGAATGCTGGACAGGTGGCGCCATAGAGCTTAAAAGATTCGATCTGTCAGGTAAGGTTGATAGTTTGAGAATACTCCAGCTCCACTCGAACTTTATTGAGTATCAGCCTGTTAGGAAGGAGATCGCCTCAGCCGAGAAATCAGAGGAAGAAAAACACCGGCTTGAGGAGTTGATGGTCCTATTCACTTGCGTCGAGAAAGGAGACGACGAAAAGACAGCGATCAGGGCTATGGATGAGGTAAAGGAATCTCTGGACAGACTAAAGGTAAACAGGGTTCTCATTTACCCATATGCGCATCTAAGCACTAACCTAGCGGGTCAATCAGACGCTCTAGGAATCCTCAAGAATATGGAAGCCTACTCACAACAGATAGGGATCGAAACATATAGAGCTCCCTTCGGTTGGTGCAAACAGTTTTCGCTTTCAATAAAAGGGCATCCTTTAGCCGAGCAGCTCAGGATTATATCGCCAGAAGAAGGGAGAAAGGAAGAACCTGTCTCTAAGGCTCTCGAAGCCGAGGCGAAAATAAAATCTAGTTGGTTCATTCTCCAGCCGGACGGAGAGCTGATCGCGGTCGATCAGTTCAATTTTGCCGGGCATGATATGCTTGAAAAGTTTGCGAGGTACGAGATCTCCAAGGTTAGGGGTGTCCAGAAGGTTCCTCCCCACGTGACGTTGATGAGAAGGCTAGAGATCGCTGACTATGAGCCTGCAAGCGACTTGGGAAACTTCAGGTGGTACCCCAAGGGAAGATTGATCAAATCTCTGATAGAGGAGTTTGTCACCGAGAAGGTGATCGAGTATGGAGGGATGGAGGTTGAGACTCCGATCATGTACGACTTCCAACATCCAAGCCTGTCCGATTACGTTAACCGATTCCCAGCCCGACAGTATGTCATGAAGTCTGAGGATAGGGAACTATTCCTTAGGTTCAGCGCGTGCTTCGGTCAGTTTCTGATGATTCATGATGCCCAGCTGTCCTACAGACAGCTCCCGCTAAGAATTTACGAGCTGACCAAGTACAGCTTCAGAAGGGAGAAGAGCGGGGAACTGGCAGGCTTGAGGAGGCTCAGGGCTTTTACGATGCCTGACTGCCACGCCATGTGCACGGACTTGGAACAGGCCAAACAAGAATTTCTAAGTAGATTCAAGCTCTCAAAGAACGTCCTTGAAGGCTTAGGCTTGACAGGAGAGGACTACGAACTAGCTGTGAGATTCACGAAAGACTTCTACCAGCAGAACAAGGATTTTATTCTCTCCTTGGTCCAATTGTTCGGCAAGCCAGCCCTAGTCGAGATGTGGGATGAAAGATTCTTCTACTTCGTCCTCAAGTGGGAATTCAACTTCGTAGATAGCCTTGAAAAGGCGTCGGCTCTGTCCACAGACCAGATCGACATAGAGAACGCTGAGAGGTACGGCATAACCTACACCGATGAGAAAGGTGGAGAACGTCATCCTCTGATTCTCCACTGTTCTCCGAGCGGGGCTATTGAAAGAGACATCTACGCAATGCTGGAAAAGGCGCACATGGAGCAGAATGAAGGCAGACCGCCCACACTTCCGCTCTGGCTCTCTCCGACCCAAGTTAGAGTCGTGCCTGTCTCTGAACGCTTCTTTGAAGATGCCAAGAACGTAGCTGAAAGAATTGGGAGCAACAAGATTAGGGTAGACCTAGACGACAGGCCCTTGACCATGCAGAAAAAAGTGAGAGAGGCCGAGATGGAGTGGATACCATACATCCTGGTAATCGGAGAGAGGGAAGTCGGGTCAGAAATTCTCACAGTCAGGGAGAGAACCGCTGGGAAAGCTGCAGAAACACAAAAACTGCGAAGGATGAAACTTGAAGATCTAGCAGATGAGATCAGATCGAGAACAGACGGCAAGCCATTCAAACCTTTAACACTATCCAAGACTCTGTCGAACCGTCCTAGATTCTTCGGATGACTTCCAGAAGGAAGGACTCTTTCAAAGATGGCGCCTAAGCTGCTCAGATAATCGGCTATAGCATCCCAGATTGGGTTCTAATCTGAACAGAAAAATAGATAGGACTACTTGAGCCCCATCTTTATAGCGTATCTGGCTATTAAGAAGATTACGAAGGCTACGGTTAGGAAGTCGATGACTACGCCTACAAAGTCGCCAACAGCGAAGTTCATGCCGTTTCCGATCGGCAAAGAGACTACCGCTTTTCGCCAGTCTCCGCCGGGCAGGAACGCGCCAGGGATGGGCATTATGATGTCGCCGACAAGGGCGGAGACAACTTTACCGATATAGGTGCCCATGATGAAGCCGACTGCCATGCCTAGCACACCTGCCTTTCCGATGAAGTCTTTAAACTCTGCCCCCAAGCCTTTGGGCGGTGGCGGTGAGGGAGGTGCTGGTTTCGGAGTCAACAGTTCCGTAATCTTCCTCAATTCTTCCAAGACTTGTTTCTGAGACATAGGACAATCAGTAGAATCAAGTCTTTAGGTCAAAATATAAGGATTGCGTGCATGTCTTGTGATCTGGACATCTTATGGATTCTGAAGAAAGTGAAAAATGCGGGACAAAGTTCACAATGCCTAAGTGTATCTCCCATCGTGCGGCACCATACTCGTCAGGATCGCCACTTCCGCCATTGTTCTTAAAGAAAATCACAGTAATTGCGCAGCTCGCACCTTTGGTATCAGGCTCTTAACTTTCGTTACAAGTTCGTCTCCAATGCATACTGTATCAGATCTTGAAAAGGTCCCGCTTCCATATCAATGATCAGCACAGCCGTATCTCTCGTCTTTTTATTCTCTGCAATCGTAAATAGACTGGAATATCTTCATGGCTATGAACGCATGATGTTTGATAAAGAGGGCAGATGAGCACTCCTATTTTTTCTTAATTGGCAGTTGTATTTCTGTGAGGAGTTCGCCTTCTGGAACCTTGGATGGGTCGTTTAGGTATATCTCCATCGGGCATCCCAATGGGATACAGCCTTTTTCATTGGCGTACCGGAACAGTGTCGCATATGCGGATCCCACCTCACTGTACGGCCCTTTATGTTTTGTAGAGAGAACCTCCTGTGCAGGTATTTTCTTGATTTCTATGTTATCTTCTGGCTTTGCTTCACCCTTGAAAGGAAATCCTACTTCGCTCCTCAATTTGTCCACCAAAACCTCTTCCGGGTTGTCGTAAAACCATCCGAAAGGAGGACCTGCAATTCGCAGCCCCTTTTGTTTCAACCATTTCAAGATTTCTTCATAGAGTCTGCCAACTTCGCCGTATGGTCCAACATGACTAATGACAGCAACCTGCATTGGTTCCGTCTTCTTCAACCTAACTTCCATAGTAACACCATTTCTTACAACGGTTGATATATTCCTCAAGGCGTCTTATATGTTTTCATGTGGATGCTTGAAGAGCTTAAGGATAGTATACCGTCAAGAGCCCACCTGCTTGGCTACGAGATCATGCGCAGATACTTCGGCCTCTTGAGGGTTCCCATGGCTTGACCTTGCGACTCCCTTAATGTTTCTATACCTTGCCTTGGTCAATCATAAATCGGGACAGCCAATCCTCCGACCGGGATGACTGTTACCGTCCCATCCTTATTCTTATCTAATTCTTTGTCGAGGACCTTCTGGATCGATTCTCCATAATAGAACCCGAACTCAATTGCTTCCCTTTCAGAAATCATATCGGAAACCAGAACAATCTTGTTTCTATGCGCCACCTTTGAGGTGCACCAGTGAAAGACGCCTCCCGACGCCAAAATCTCACCGTTTTTGATGGATTTCATTAGTCGATCCGGAGGCATAAATAGGGTCCTGCGGAACTCTTCCCTCTCTTCCGTTGTACCTGGACCTGTGAGACATGGAGCCACCCATATGATGGTTCCTCCTTCTTTAACTAGGGGAACAGCACTGGGAAGGGCAAAGGTTCCGTGGTAGATTGTGGCGTCTCTAGGGTTTGCGCCTAGGACAACGATGTCCGCCTTCTCATCAACCTTCATGCCGTAGATCTGATCATAACGCGTAATTCCTTCCTTATGGGCTTTCACCAAGTCTCCGGCGACGGCATGTATGATCTCTTTTCTCGGGTTCAGGATTACGTTTACTATGAAGTCCAGTCCAGCCATTCTTGCGATATCCTCCATGTCTTCCCTCACGGGATTCCCGTCTACCTTCCCCACGGCAACATTGGGATCGTCGGCCAATGAGTGATTGTGATGTATAGTCTTCTCGCCGGATACTCCTGGAAGGACGATCTTTGCCCCGCCACCGTAGCCAGCTATAGGATGGGCGCAGATCCCTCCGACCGCTACTTTGAAGTCTGCTTCCATGAAGAATTTGTTAATGAACACGGGTGTTCCCTTCTTAGATTCACCCAAGTTCATTAGGTTTCTTAAGGGGTCATGGTTTTGAACCGGAAACCTCTCGACGATGTCTTCCCCAAGTTTTCTTATCATCTGCTGTTTGTCCAAGGGTGAGTGGGTTCCGCGGGCCAGTATTATCCTCACATCTTCTGCCTTGACTCCGCTCCCAAGCAACTGTTCTATCACAATTGGAACTACCTTGTAAGCGGGAGTAGGCCTGGTCCAGTCATCAACAAGCAATGCAATCTTATCGCCCTTGCTAACGAGATTCTCCATTCTGTCAGTCCCGATTTGGTTTCGAAGCGCGTCCCTAACCCTTTCATCTTCCTCCCACCTTGAAGGCCTAGACGGTAATTTTGGCACGAAGTTGTACTGAAGATTTCTCTCATCCACCTGGAAGAACTTCTCACCATCGGAATAAGGGATGTCTAAAGTTATCTTCAAACTAAAGGCACCCGTGCAATTCGACCTATGAATATAGGTGCACTTCATCATAAATTTAGTGAAGATAAGATGGGCCCTGGTCCACTTACGAGTGCGCTTTGTGTCCTCGTAGGATGAGCTGGTAAGCCTCCCAAGCGTATCTTGCACGCGCAATGGTTCCTCGGATGATCGGTAGGCTTTGACCTTTAGCCTATGGGTATGGGCTCGGAGCCTACCCCCTACCCGTCTGTTCTTCTATTAGGCCTAAGGCTGAAGGGGCTTAAAGCAATTGAAGGCCTGTACAGAAAGGTAGAAGTTGCTTTTACTTAGCCTCAGCGTAGCAACATCTATCCTGACTCGTCATCTTTTCCAGACGGGGCATCTCCTTACCGCACATCGGCCAGGCTGCTCCTCTAGCGAACGAGCCTTTACGCACGTATCAGGCGAGCCGCTACGGGAATGAAACGATAACGCGATAGGGATAACTAGACTCTAAACTTGGTTCTAATTTAAATTCATGGTCGTATAACGTTACCTTCTCTCTAATCGACCTCTGTTGTATAGTGTTAAGGACCTGATCCGAAAGGATCTTTCGCCAATCGTCTTGATTGGAAGGTACAACTCTTAGAATCTTGATCTCACCATATGGACGGTTTGATTTGCTTTCTAACCATGTATTGGGCTTGTAAACAGAATCTTGTTGTACGAATTTTACAAAAACTGGATGCGCAATATTAATCTACAGCGGATTACTAATTTGCATTAGAAAAATCGGAGTTTGACCTAAGAAATGTCAAAAGAGATTGACGGACTGATTCAAGAGTATACGACTTCTGATAATTACGTTAGATCTAACGCCAATTTTCATTACACTCTTTCAGGTCTTCAAAGTCATGTCTTTACTTCTCAACTAAAGCAATATTCACTTGAACAATATATTAGATTGGGCTACAGAGAAATAGCTCAAGCTCACGTTTCTGGCGATCTACACATCCATAATCTGCACCACGCATTCATGTGTGGTTACTGCGCTGGATGGAATTTGACTGACGTTTTGCAGCGTGGTTTAGAATTTGACGGATTAAGCAGCTTGCCCGCAAAACATTTCGATGTTGCAGTTGATCACATGATCAATTTTGCTTGTTCGGCCACACAAGAGTGGTCAGGAGCGATGGCGTTTGGGGATGTCGATACAAAACTTGCCCCATACGTAAGAAGAGACAACCTTTCATTTGAAGAGGTCCGTCAAAGTATTCAAAGGGCCATATGGAATTTTAATTATCCAAGCCGTTTTGGTGGTCAATCTCCTTTCATCAACTGGACGCTTCGAATGGGAATTGCTAAATACCTTAGAGGATTACCTGTCTCAATACGCGATGAAAAAATAGGTACATATGACGATTTTCAAGACGAGATAGAGACAATCGATAGGGCAATCTTTCAAATTCTCAAGGACGGAGACAGCAAGAATAGACCATTCACGTTTCCAATTCCAACCGTGGCCATAACTAAGGATTTCGATTGGAACTCTGAAATCGCGACGAACTTGATGGAGCTTGCGTCAGCACGCGGCTCGCCTTACTTCTTGAACTATGTTAACTATGATGAGGACTCTTCACTCAGTATGTGTTGCAGACTTAGATTATCTCTTGAGGACGCAAAAAGACATTCCGGAGGGATATGGAATATTGGTGATAGTACTGGCAGCATAGGTGTTGTTACAATCAATATGCCCAGGGTAGGTAAACTCAAGGACGAAAAGAAGATTTTTGAGAAACTGGATTTTTTGATGAATCTTGCACGGATGCAGTTAAGGATAAAACGCGAGGTTATAACGGAACGTATGAACAATGGTTTGCTTCCAGTCACGAAAAATTACTTGCGGACGTTTGATAACCATTTCTCAACTATTGGGTTTGTTGGTTTCAATGAATTCTGTCTAAATCATATTGGAACCCCAATTTATGGCTCAGAAGGCCAGAAGCTTGTGATTAAGGTTTTGAAACATATGAATGAACTACTGACCGAATTTGGGGAAGAAGATAACATCCTTTATAATTTAGAGGCAACCCCAGCGGAGGAAGTTGCTGGCAGATTTGCCAAATTAGATGACTACACAGAAGGATTCTACACGAATAGTTATCATTGCCCAGTAGATGCTGACCTATCTCTAATACAGCGCATAGAAGTTGAATCTCAGTTCCATCCCCTTACAACTGGCGGGACAGTTTTTCATACCTTCCTAGGAGAGAAGGTGCCGACAGACGTTATGAAAAAACTGGTGAAACGGATACTTTTAAACTATAAAATAGCATACCTTAGCATGACTCCTACGTTATCTATCTGCTCAAAATGCGGAAAAAACTACTACGGAATAGTAGATAGATGTTACGAATGTAATGCAAAGAATGAAGTATGGTCCAGAATAGTGGGGTATTACCGACCCATAAATAGATGGAATGAATCTAAAGTCAAAGAGTTCTATGCACGTATTCAATATTTACAAGGCAGATTTGAATAGAAGCGTAAATAGAATGAAAGCTTTCGTTGCAGGAATTCAGGACATCTGCACGATTGATTATCCTGGAAAAATCTCTACTCTCATTTTTTTCGCTGGTTGTAATCTTCGTTGCAAGTACTGTTTCAGTTCCGATTTCCTCCAGTTTAGTGAGAAGTTCCTTAAAGACGTAGGGGATCTGAAAGAAAGGGTCTTGAGAAATCAACCTTTGATAGATGCTATCATGTTCTCTGGTGGAGAGCCCTTACTACAAGAACGAGCATTAATCAACATTTCTATGTGGGCTAAAGGTAAAGGATTCAGTGTTGGAATAGAAACAAATGGAACCAAGCCTAGAACATTGAAGAAGATCTTGAATATGAAGTTACTAGACTTTGTTGCAATGGACATCAAGACATGTCTTGAAAAGTACGAGGATGTTGTACAAGTAAATACTCAAATATCCAAAAAAGTTGGTAAAAGCGTAGAGATCTTGATAAACTCAGCAGTAGATCACGAATTCAGAACAACATTTGTACCAGGATTAGTCGACGTCAATCACATTGAGAGCATTGGCAAGATGGTTGGTCAAGATAAATGGGCATGGCAAAGATTCAGATATGATTTGGGCGAAATCTTAGATAAGAGGCTCATTGGACGCGACTTTTCGCCAGAAGATTTCCGAAGGTTCGAATTTTTATCAAAACAATACAAGAATGTGATTCTGCGATACTGAAAACGCTATATTAATGCTGGTACTGATTTTTGAAAATGAAGAATACAAAGTGCAAATGCTAACTGTACATGCTTGGGACTGTTCCGATTCCGTCTATGGTGAGGAAACATCTCTGATCTACCGGGACAGGGCTCGATTTAACATACTTACCTTCCATCAGTTTCCTCAAGTTTTCCTCCACTTTCCCGGATTCCACGGATATCCTTCAAGAGACCTCCTCCAAGGTCAGGGACTTCTTAGGGGTAGTTGCACCCATGTTACGCAAAAAGCATACGAAGTAAAGCTCTTCAAGCATATACCTGGCGGAGATTCTCGAAACCATATTTCTCACGCAAGCTTCTCTATAGACCTCATCTGTTCTCGCAGTGACGGTTCCTTGATGACAGAGGCTTCAAATTTAGTTTAAGTCCAGAAACTTTTAGAATACTCTTCTAAAACTGTCTCATAGATAGTTTTTGTTCGCTGGCTTATTTTGTCCCAGTTATAGTTTTCTTGCACCTTTTTGTATGCATTGTTTCTAAGATGATCCGCATAATTTCCGTCAAGCAACACTCTCGTTATTCCCCACGCCAAGGAGTCCGGATTATTCGGGTAAACCTTGACTCCGGTTGCGTCATGCATCACTATCTCAGATAGGCCTCCGACATCCGAAACCACGATCGGCCTTTCTGCGGCCATCGCTTCTAGGGCAACTATGCCGAATGGCTCAAAGAGGGATGGCGCAACACAGACATCTGCACATCCCTGCAGGTTCCGTAAGGTCTCATCGTCCACAAACCCGATGAACATGACTCGATGTTCTAAGCCCATTTCCTTAACAAGGTTTGAGAGTTCTTCTTCCATGTAGCCATCGCCAACTATTACACATTTAATGTTAGCTTTTTCTTGAACCTTAGGAAGAGCCTTGATAAGGACATGGAGGCCTTTCTCATACACTAGTCTTCCAACAAATAGTACGATCTTCTGTTCTGGCAAAGCGAATCTCGCTCTGAACTGGCTTAGATCTTGGTTTTTGTTTTTAGCGTATTCTTCAACATTTACTCCGTTTGGAATCATAACCAGTTTGTCTTCTGGAAGCCCGAAGGCCCACCGTGCATGTGAAACCATGTAGTTGCTGCAGCAGATTACTCTCCACGCTTCATATGTAAGCCAATATTCCGTCTCATGGATCATTCGTTCACGTTCGTATTGTGCTCCATTTCGCCCGATCTGCGTTGAGTGGAAGGTGGCTATGAGCGGTTTTCTGAAGACATGTTTTAGGCCTATCCCTGCATTTGCAACAAGCCAGTCGTGGGCATGGAAGATGTCCACTTTTCCATCCAAACTTTTAACGAGTGCGGCGGCTTCTATCTGCATACTCATATTCATCACGTAGACCCATGTTACAAAGTCTGGTGAAGGGTTCTTGTAGGAATCTATTCGATATATTTCAACTCCATCGACGACTTCATGTCGAGATGCTTGCGGAAAGTCGCATGTAACCACGTAAACTTTGACGCCGTTCTTTGCCAAACTCCTCGATAGATTGTAAACGTGCGCGGATATTCCACCAACAACTCTTGGCGGATATTCCCATGTTAGCATCATAACGGTTAATTCTTTATCCATTTTGCGCCCTCCATGACGCTATTGTAACTTTCTAAAATGTCCTTCATCCACGTCGAGGTTTTTGGCAGAACCACCTTGGTCTTGTCTTTCGAAACCTTGCAACACTTGATTACTTCATCCCGCATCCATTGAGATTTCACAACTATCCTTTCCGCCTCACACATGCCCACACGCTCTATGCTCTTTATAGCCATATTGAAGGGCGAGTCCGCCCCATGACAGCGGTGGTCTTCAAGGCTCTCAACCGAATAGATGAATGGCAAACCAAATGCTTTCTTCAAGGTGACAGCTGCAGGTATGAAATGCCAGTCCTGGGCATCTATGAGGTCTACTCGTTTATCTCTGTTGTAGTAGATACTGGCTACTGCTCTTTCAACCTCCTGGTTTAAGGTGAGAACCCACGTAAGAACTCCTTTGTGTGTTCGAACCGGATTGGTAACTCTGTAGATTTTGACGCCTTCAGGCTCTTCAGACCGCCCCGTTAGGTAGTCATGATATGTAACCACATAGGTTTCCACTTCATTCTTAACAAGTTGTGCGGCAAGCTCCCTTACGTAGTCTGCAAGCTGCCCAACAACTCTTGGCGGAAACTCCCAAGAGAGAATTATGACGCGCATCAATTTTCTCCCAACCCATTTTCACAAAGCGAGAGAAAAGAAAACCAAGGTACTTCTCTACTGCGCCATCGTCCAATTTTTGCTTATTCTAGTTTCAGTTGCCTAAACTCAGCTTTTCTGGTTGTGAAGGAACGAATTCTGGAGGCAATGGAGGCAGCTTATAGATCGGCAAAAACTTAATATCATACTCTATGCTCAAGAACTTCTCAAATTCGTGGAAGACCACACTTTTCGTCTCATTTAACTTTGAGCATACGGGTCTGCTCGCGTAGGCTTCGCTTAAATCATATATGGCGATCTTTGCTGACGTCTGAGGCTCCTCTGCAATTAATTTTGTTATGCTTTCAGATGGAGTCTCAGGCAGAACCCAAGCCGTGTATGAGAGCCTCACTGCTCTGAGGGAAATCCCATCTCGGAAATAGCATAGAGGATTCCCAATAACTCTCTTGAAAGTGTTGGGACAAAGGCGGTTTATCCATATAAATCTGTGGTATTCTTTTTCTGCTTCAATCAAGTCGTCATTCTCGCATACGTTCCATCCCTTCGACTTGCGGCAGTATTCCTTGAAATTATCGACTAGATCCCAGATCTTTAAGATTTGCTTTTCGAGATTCATATCCCTCCCTCGGATAGAATCTTTAACAAGAAATTCCGAGGTGGGTCTAAGCCTCAAGTAGTGTCCAGCCAATTGAGGCAGAGTCTTTGTCGCATGCCAATCTTCGGCTGTTTCGATCGGTATGCTCAATGCCTTATTCCATCAAAGTGTGCTTGTTAGCTGGCAGAAGAACATTTCGCATATTTTTCCATATAATTTTTTTCTACAAAATCTTAAAAAAACCTAAATTTTAGCCGACAAAAATATTGTAGCGAACGTTGGCGAACTATTTTTTGGCGATATGTTAGCCAACATCTCCAGAATGGCATAAGCTGATAGATCGCATTACGTCTAGACCACGATCACAATCCTCAAAAAGCAACATTCAATTTCGGTTGAAAGTATTTGTTGCTTATAGGGAAAGAATCATTGAGGGTGCACTAATCAAGCAAGGGGCAAACCTCCTTACTCATCGCAGTTTTGCTTGTTGAAATAATCCTAGCCTTCGTCCTGCTTTCGGCGCGACTTGCAAGGGTGAGGTACGCGCCAACCGTGCAGAATGTCTTCTCGGACGTTGATGGGCAAAAGGTTACGACTGCCGCGGTTGGCTCTGAGGTCAAGGCGCATGTGGTAACAAAGGCCACCGAAGAAAGAACTTGCAGAGACATAGAGAGGCTCGAATTCTCGAAGTTACTTCTCGAAGAAAGTGTAGAAAGGGGAATTCGATTATTGGAAAATGTAGAGCCTAGTGAAGAGAATTGGATAAGTATGGGAGCTGGCCGATGATAACTTCTACGTAATTACGTGATTTTGAAGCATTCAAGTAGAGTTGAACTTTACATAGATGCTAGAAATGAAGATGATAACAGGAAAATATTTGACAAATTACATTCGGAGAAAACATCGATTGAAGCAAAGTTTGGTGGCGAAATTGAGTGGCAACGTCTTGATGACAAAAGAGCCTCACGCATAGCTGTATCAGTAAGCAAACATGCGGGACTAAAAGATGAAGACAAATGGACAAAATGCAGGAAGACATGATAAACACTATAATAAAATTTGAAAACGTCTTAAGAGAAAGGATTCAAAAAATCTGCAATGGAGCTTTCTCATGCTCCAAGATTTAAGACGCAATGAATAATGATAACTTTCCTAAAGACACGCACTTTCAGCCAATCATATCTTTTTTAGGGTTTCTTTTATATTCTTAGGGATGTTGTGTAAAAGTGTTCTGTCTCGAATCTCCAAATTTGCGAAGTATAGAACGTGGTATCCTTTCTCCTCAAACATGCTCCAAGCCTTTTTAAGGTTGTCGTCTAGAAATCCAACCTCAATCACCAAGTTAGGCTTAATGTGAAAGTCGACTTCTATTCCGTAAATTTTAACATTATGAGCAACTTCTATCCCTTCCTCCTTCAAAACCTCCCACAATAGGTATTCCTCAGCCGTTTTGAAGCCAAATTTCTGCCCTTTCTGTTTCATCCTCTCTAAATATTCCTCAAGCTGCTTTTTTTCCTCCAATTTTTTTAGCAGTCTCTTCTTCCTTCTAGTCTTAGTCAAGTCTATTTCTCTCTCTGTTGAAGCGGGGCTTATCCGTATCTATTTACACAAAAATACTAAATGGGATCGGTTTCCAATAAATATTATTTGAAATGCCTCTTTTTCCTCTAGTTATGAATGGGATTGCCGCCTCTAAACTGAGTACTTCAAGCCTTTTATTTGCCACAAAGCGTGTTTAGGCCTTATACGATCACGTAGCAAAAGTTAAATAAGATCGGCTTGAAGGAGAAAGGCTACAATCTAATCCGGGTCACGGGTTCACGGTGTATCTTTCGTGACATGGACTGATGAAACAGACAAATGCAACGCTTACAAAAATGGACTGGGGCTTCACCATCAGAGGCAGAGCATTCACATAGCAATAGGTTGGGATCCTATATGAAATCTTAGTTAGCCCGGTAACCTACATCTGCAATCTTGCTCCGTGACACTGAGTAACAGCTCCGTGACACTGAGTAACAGCCCTTAATAAACAGCGAAAACTCATATTCATTGGGTAATGGATGCATGATCTTTTCTCGCGTAGCTTTTCAAAGGTTTCTAAGGTTGTTTCAACGAGGGAACCTCCACGTTATTGCGCTAACATTTTTTCTACTCTGGCTTTCCATGTTCTTACAAAAAAGCCAAACGTTTTCCCGCTATGATTATGCCCTTCTAGATAGCTTCTTAACGGTTGCGTACCTCTTAGAAATGCTTTGCACGGTATTAGCTGCTTGGTTGGTTGTAGATCTTGACGCTCACCTAAGAAGATGTTCGGCCAAAATAGCCTTCATAGTCTTAACAGCCCTTGCCGTGCCTCTAGAGGCCAGTAGCCACCCCTTCACAGTATGCCTTTTGCTCTGGTTAACGGGTATTCTTTCCATAATATTCTTCGAAAAGATCCGAAAATCTCGAAAGAAAAAATCTTAGTCCTTAGCTCACAGATCATCGGTCCTTTAACTTCTATTTATGATACAGGAATCTTGCCTGATACAATTATTTATTCTTAAGTTTACCTTCTATTTTTGAGGAACATTTTTGGCGGACAATTTCATTGAAAAATGCAGGAAGGTGCTTCACTCCCTTATCTCCGAGACTGTCGTCTTCATGAGCGGTGTGCAATTGGCCGAAGCCCATCCCGAGGCTGCTATCTCTCTGGCGAGAACCTGTATGAACCTTGTTAGTGAAGTGAGAGAGCAGCTTAGAGCCCAAGAGAGAAGGGACAAGTACCTTGAAAAAGCCTCTGAGGAGTTAGAGATAGCGAGGTACCTTTTTATGTCCGTTATCGTAGGAGAACCCGTTTCCACAATCGCCAGAATGAATATTCCCAGGGGATCTGAGGATAATAAAGTTTTAATCCTAGATATCGCTCACAGCCACACTCACCGAGCAATTGACTCGTTAAGAAAGTCGAAGAACTTTGAATCATACCACGAATCGCTACAACTCTTAAGCAAGGCGAGGAGAGACTCGGCTCCAACAACATTATACAGACTAGCCTATAGAATGGCTAGATCGTGATTCAAATAGCGAACTTAACCTAGTATCATCCGTCATATTCAATAGGGGTCAAATTTCCGAAGTCTATGGCAAAAGAGGTGGAAAGGCTTGGATAGGAGAAAGATAGGAGTTATAGCAATCGTCATAGCCGTGGTGGGTCTGGTCTTCGCATATCTCCTTATATGGCAGGCTACTAATCAGAGGGTAGTAGGGCCTTTCGCTAACGGTGGATAAAGTCAGGGTAAAGCTCAAGGATTTCTGCACCGACGCTGCAGCAAGCAAGGTCATACCTTCTCAATTCTTGGAATGGCTTCGGATGAAAAAGACGCTTAGATATCTTGAAGATCAAATCATTGTTTTCGTCCGCATTCAGGGCAGAAACGTGCTAAGATAGGGATTCTGCTTTTGCAATTAGGGCAGATTTTTGATACAAGTTCAGGGCGTAACAAGGTCCCACAAAAATTACAGTAGTTAGAAAACGAGGAGACACGCCTTCCACACCTTGGGCAAATTAGGTATCGCCTAGGCAAAGGAGGAGAAATCAGAATCCAGACTCCAAAACTCAATTCATTCATATCATTCGAATAGAATGCATCCTCTCTTCTATTTCTTTTCTAATCTATTAAGATAATCACAGTGTGATTTTTCCCAGTTAACGGGCTAATGATACCACTCTGAAACGATCAAGATCTTTTACAGATGCAAAATCTGCAAAGAAGTTAGAAGAAGAGGTACTTGAACACGAATAAGCTATAGGTGCCCGAACTTTTTCTGGAGGATTACTTTCCTACAAGTGCGATTGCGAACGTAAACATTGCATTCTTTTTGAACTTAGCTGGAATAGTTTTGTCTGGTACTATTCGTGGTGTAGCCTTTAGTCTTATTATTGCACAATCTCTGCTGTTGCAAATCTCTGCGCGACTCTAGTTACCTTGAACTTGACGTGATCACCTGTCTTGGCACCAGAGACAAATATGATGAAGCCTTGAATCTTGGCTATGCCGTCTCCTCTACTGCTCAGTTCAGTGATATCAGCTTCATATTGTTCCCCTTCTTTGACTGGTGCTGGTTTCGAAAAACCGCGACTTCTGTAGCCTCTGCTTCCGTAACTTCTATTTCTGTAGCTCATTCCTTTCAACTCACTAACTCTTGTTCAGTCGGATTGCAGGAATCGAAAAAGACAAAACACTTCACAGCGTCTGACTTTTCACTCGCTCAACCCTAACTGTCGATAACAAAGTAGATGTGCACATATATTAATGTAGCGTATTACAGCGCAAACCTGTCTCACACAGAAAACAAGGCATAGACGGGATGCATATTTTGTTTGGCTCTCGCGAAGGAAAAAATGCAACTAATCGCTTCTCTCCAGAAAGGTGATTGAACACAGATCGACTATGCTGGGCATTATTTTCTTCGTTCAACACTTCTCATTTCTCTTCTCAGTCTTTTCTTACTTTTCTTACTTTTCTTGCGTTTCATTCGCTTCCTGACCTATATATCTCTTGATCGTTGGACAACGCCTATTTTTCCGTGTTTTCCGATTCTCAACTGGCGTTCACCTCTAAACCAAGCAACATGAGCGTTCTCGATTTGGATGGCGTCATGAACAGAAACCATTTTTATCTGAGACCCCAATAGACTTAGCTTAATAGTTCCTGTTTCGTCGGCAATTAGGGCGTTTATCACGTTAGTGTAGAAGCCAAATCTGGTTGCGATTTGTATTGGTTGTGATACTTCGAGAACCTCCGCGTTTATCTTTAGGCGTTTCATTCCAGTCTTTAGATCTCCAATCTTATAGCTATTTGACTTGGCCTCTTGTGCTAGGGTTCTCATAGTCGAAAGTCTACAAGCAAATTCTTTGAGCGGATTTGTTTTTTCGTTGAGGAGGTATTCAGGCATGCGAAATTGCGTGACAACTTCCCAGTCTCTGGTTATAAGAAAGACTGTGTAGTGCTGTTCTCTTACGCGGCATCTAATCGATAGTTTTCCACACTTAGATTCTTGATGTTGAGAAGCATCGAGAAAACCGTTAAAAAATTCGTTTGAATCAACGCCGTATTTCACTGAAACTTTTGCAAGATACTCCATAAGCTGAACATCTGCTTGTGAACGATATCTTCCGTTGGGTCGCCCTCGTCTGCCCTCTGATTTGTATCGCATTTGACCTTTTTCCCATTATTGTCGTGTCAAGGTGATTTCGATCGTTGATACGTTTCTGTTTCTGTTTTCGCCTTCTCTTGGCGGCATCTCTTCCGTTCCTATGCTGATTTTGCTCACACTCAGTTCCTTCAAAAATCTATGCCTTACTATTTCGGCTGCGTCAACGGCAGTGTTTATTGCTTGCCCCCTCGCCTTCAACGTGACTTCTTTAACGTTTGATCCACTGAAACTCGTAATAATTCCCAAGACATAATCCATCGGCAGTTTTCTCCCCACGAATATAACTTTTGGCTCACTGGACATAACTTTGACTTCCTCACTGGTTACGTTAGCAATACAGTAGGGAACCTCGTTTATAAATACTCCTCAAACATGCATTAACCAAAACCCGACTTAATCTCTTAAGAGACGCTCGATGTAAAAAATATTGGATAAAAAGTTCGCTTACACCTAAATAATTTTGTTCCATATTAAAAATTCATAGGCTATAGGATCCTCTTGCCTTAAAGTCATTAACCTTATGCTCCGTCTCCATGAGTTTTCCTATCCCAAACCTTAAAATGCAACATAACATTAATTAATGCAACAGAACCGCTTTATCAAACTAGAGGATAGGGGGGATAACTATGGCATACTTAACACAAACTCAAGCTGGGCAACCTGTACTTATTTTGAGGGAAGGAACATCGCGAAGTAGAGGAAAGGAGGCGCAAAGAAACAATATCATGGCGGCCAAAGTAATCGCTGAATCTGTCAGAACAACACTTGGACCACGCGGCATGGACAAAATGCTAGTAGCCAGCCTAGGCGACATAACCATAACAAATGACGGAGCAGCAATCCTTAAAGAGATTGATGTTCAACATCCAGCGGCAAAGATGATGGTTGAAGTAGCCAAAACACAGGACGACATGGTGGGTGATGGAACTACAACCGCGGTTGTTCTAGCGGGAGAACTGCTGGGAAAGGCGGAAGAATTGCTAGATCAAAATATACATCCAACAGTAATCGTTAGTGGGTATAGAAAAGCAGCCCAGAGAGCTATGGAAGTCCTGGATAGAATAAGCATAAGGGTGGATTTGGAAGACAGAGAGACAATGAAGAAGGTTGCTGTGACAGCGATGGGAAGCAAGGCTGTTGGTGCAGCACGAGAACACTTTGCTGATATCGCTGTTGACGCTGTGAAGCAAATATCTGAGAAACGTGGGGAAAGCTGGATCGCCGACATTGACAACATTCAGGTCATAAAAAAGGAGGGTAAAAGCCTTCTTGACACCGAGCTTGTAAGTGGCATAATATTAGACAAGGAAGTCGTTCACTCGGGTATGCCTAAACGTGTGGAGAAGGCTCAAATCGCCCTTGTAAATGCAGCGTTAGAAGTTGAAAAAACTGAGGTTAGCGCCGAGATCAGAATACGAGACCCATCTCAAATGAAGGCGTTTCTAGACCAAGAAACTAACATGCTCAAGGGGATGGTTGAGAAGATTAAGAAGGCTGCTGCTACCGTTGTGGTCTGTCAGAAAGGCATAGACGACATGGCTCAACACTTCTTAGCGAAGGAAGGCATCTTGGCTGTTCGGCGCGCAAAGGAGTCTGATATGGAGAAGCTTTCGAGGGCAACTGGTGGAAAAATCATCACAAACCTTGACGACTTGAGACCGGAAGACTCGGGTTACGCTGAGCTCGTTGAGGAGCGGAAGATCGGAGACGACAAGATGACCTTCATCCAGGGATGCAAGGATCCAAAGTCCGTTTCAATCCTGATCCGTGCGGGTCTGGAGAGGATGGTGAATGAAGCTGAACGTTCTGTGCACGATGCTTTGTCGGTTGTAGCTGATGTGATCGAGAGGAACAAGGTTGTTGCGGGAGGCGGAGCCCCAGAAGCTGAGGCGGCTAGGGAACTACGTGAGTATGCAGTCATGATTGGCGGGAGAGAACAACTGGCAGTCGAGGCCTTTGCGGAATCCTTGGAGACAATTCCCAAGACATTAGCTGAGAATGCTGGTTTGGAAAAAATCGACATCACAGTTGCTTTAAGAACAGCCCATCAGAAACCTAAAGGACACTTGATGGGTGTTGACGTTTTCACAGGTAAAGTTGCTGATATGTACGAAAAGGGCGTTGTAGAACCTTTAAGCGTTAAGGAACAGGCGATAAAATCCGCCACCGAATCTGCATCCATGATTCTGAGGATCGACGACGTTATCGCTACTTCTAAACCCAAAGAGAGGAAGGCTGGCGGCCCAGAGAAGGAGGAAGAAGGAAGCGAGTTCTAAAAAGATCATTAACCGACTAAGCACCTCAGTAAATACGAAGAGAACTGACGTATCAACAACCTAAAAAAAATATCTACCTTATTTCAAAAAAGGTTAAACTTACAATTCATTCAAGATTTATCAATCGTTGTTTCTGGCTGTGACTAAGCGATTTGATTTCCCGCTCTCTTTTCATAGCCCCGCTGCGGCTATCGAACACCTCTATGTAAACAATCTTCTCAGGCTTATGCATCCTTGTATATCTGGCGCCTCGACCCTTCTTATGCTGTTCAAACCGACATTTTACATCCGTGCCGTATCCAGTGTAATAGCTGCCATCTTCACAGAGAAGAATGTAAACATAGTAAGGCATCTGTTAAGGACACCTCTTCTGATGAAGAGCAGGAATATTTACTACGGCTTATGTGAAGCAGTTTAAAAAAATTATCGTTGTTATGCTGATGCCACAATTACTGCAGAATTCGGTCAATCATTTCCAAAGCTGTTGGTGGAAATGGGTCAATGAAGGATGCGTTTATGATGATAGCTTGTGGGGATGCTTCAGGACTACTGATCAGTGAGGTAGAAATCTGATCTACTTTACAAATTTCCTAGGATTCCTTTTGAACCTCTTCTTGCACCTCACACAGCAGAAAT
>Ga0315312_1000468_pt1 | contig 47357 bp, 39 predicted proteins | sample TDP7_MG_FD_203629 | JGI IMG/M metagenome (GOLD analysis project Ga0315312, IMG submission 203629) | Freshwater sediment microbial communities from Lake Towuti, South Sulawesi, Indonesia - TDP7 | ecosystem: Environmental > Aquatic > Freshwater > Lake > Sediment | place: Indonesia: South Sulawesi... | reverse complement strand
GCACCAGTTTCGTAGATTGCGAGTTCGTTATGAACGTCGTGACGATATTCATGAAGCATTCCTTACAATTGGCTGTATTTTAATATGTGCAAATTTCATATAAACAAGGTTTTGTTACAGGCTCTTAATCTATTTGAGTTATTATTTGGGGGTTACCAAGGAGGTTTCTTATATGCGCTGGGAGCATGGAGCACCCAATTTCTTCGGAGTCTTTTTCTTTGCGTACGATATTCGTGGTTCGTGAATCGTGGTTCGTGAATCGTGGTTCGTGGTTCGTGAATCGTGGTTTGTGGATCGTGGTTCGTGAATCGTGGTTCGGGGATCGTGGTTCGTGAATCGTGGTTCGTGGGTCGTGGTTCGTGGGTCGTGGTTCGTGAATCGCGGAGCGGCGGTGCATGGTTAGTCGGCTTCTTTTTTCTTTGCGTATTGAGCGATAATCTGCTGCTGGATGTTGGGCGGGACTATTTCATAATGGCTGAGCGTCATCGAGTAACTGCCGCGTCCGCCGGTAACGCTCTTTAGCTGGCTGTTATACTGGGTGACTTCCGCCAAGGGAACCTGTGCCTTAATAACGATAAAATTTCCGGCTAACATATCCTGGCCGATTACCCTTCCTCGCTTTGAAGCGAGGTCGCCGGTAATATCGCCGACGTTCTCGGTGGGGATTGTAATTTCCACGTTCACTATCGGCTCAAGTAAAACGGGTTTTGCATTTGTAACGGCGTCGATGAAGGCGCCTTTGCCTGCTGCACGGAAGGCCACTTCCTTCGAATCGACAGGATGATGTTTGCCGTCATAAACGGAAACCCTTATGTCCTGCATTGGGAAGCCTGCGACGACGCCGTTTTGCATTACCTCATTAATACCCTTGGCGACGGCCGGCTCGTACTGGCCGGGTATCGAAGCGCCGAAAATGTCCCAGTTAAAGTCCAGCGGCGGGTCGGAATTTCGCTCAGCCGGCTCGACGCGAAGGTAAACTTCGCCGAATTGACCGGCGCCGCCTGTCTGTTTCTTGTGGCGGTAATGGCCTTCGGCTTTGGCGGTAATTGTCTCACGGTAGGGAATCTTCGGCTCCTTTGTTGTTACCGAAAGCTTGGAGCGGTTTTGCATTTTCTCGAGCACGACGCGCAAATGCTGGTCACCGAGGCCGCTGGCAACCAGCTCTTTTGTCTGGTGGTCTCGCGTAACCTTAAAGCAGGGGTCTTCATCGCATAGTCTCTCAAGCGTAGTGCTGATTTTTTGCTCATCGCCTCTTGTAGTCGGCTCGAGCGCCAATGAAAACATCGGCTCAGGCACATCGGGCACTTGGAACCTGCCGGCGAGCCGTCCGTCGTGTATAAGGTCGCCGATTTTTAGCTCCTCGACCTTGGCCAAGGTTATGATGTCACCGGCTATGCCGAAGTCGATTTCTTTATTTTCGCCGCCCTGGGATTTTAATATGTGGCCCGGGCGAATACTTTTTTTCTCGTCGTTGCGCAGTATATTTGTGTCTGACCTGATTGTGCCGCTGAATATGCGAGCGGTAGAGTATTTCATATTTGACCGCGGGTCGAAGGCGACGCGAAAGACCAAACCGGCGAGCGGGCCGTCGGGGTCGGCCTTGAGTTCAGTTAGTTTGTCGCCATCTGTGAGATGGGCGGGCTTTACTTGAAGAGGCGACGGCGTGTATTTTACAATAATATCGAGCAGCTCGTTTACTCCGATTTCTTTGCGGGCATCGGTGAAGATTATTGGGATAAGAGTCCCGGCTTTTAAGGCCTCTACAAAAACGGCAGCTATTTTTTCGGTAGAGATTTCTTCGCCGCCGAGATAGCTCTCCATAAGCTCGTCGCTGGCCTCGATGACGCTTTCGATAAGCTCGGTATGGGCCTGTGCGACATCCATTAAAGGTGAGTCGCCGGTTTGGTTTTCAATGCAATCAATGACGGACGCTTTGTCTGCGCCTGGCAGATTGGCGCAGCGGCATTTTGGGCCGAAAGTTTCCTGAATATTTTTTATCAGCTCAGGGAAGTCGACATTTTCGGCGTCCATTTTATTTACGACGATGAGCCGCGGCATATCGGCCTGCGTGGCTAATGTGAAGAGTTTGCGCGTATTGGTCTCTATGCCTGCTGCGGCGCTGATGACAATAATGGCTGTTTCGGCGGCCGGTATCGCCTTTATGGCCGGGCCAATGAAATCAGGAGAGCCGGGAGTGTCGATAATGTTGATTAGACTGCCGGCGTGCTCGATATGGACGACAGCCGATTGTATCGAATGCTGATGTTCTTTTTCTTCATCGTAGTAATCGCAGATGCTCGTTCGCTCAATAACGCTTCCGAGGCGGTTTGTTGTGCCGGTTTTGTACAGCATTGCCTCAGTGAGAGAGGTTTTGCCGCTTCCGCCGTGTCCTAAAAGAACAATGTTGCGAAAATCTTTTGTTAAAGTATTGGCCACTTTTTAATTCTCCCAAAAAACTTAGTTCTAAGTTCCGGTTTAAATATTTTCAAAACACAAAATAATACCATAATTAGGGTATGAAGGACAAGGATTTTTTTTTCGTGGAATTGGCCAAGTTTAGCTCTACGCGAGAAAATGAATATTTGCGGACACAAAAGTACCCGGTAATTGCAGGGCCGAATAAGCACCAAAAGTAGATTTGGGTAAAAGAGAACCCTGTGTAAAACACAACTAAAAAACCCCCCAATAAATTGGGGGGCTAAATATTTTAAAACGTCGCCGTGCCGGCGACAGCTAAACAATCCCCAATAAATTGGGGGGCTAAATATTTTAAAACGTTGCCCCTTCGGCAAGCTCAGGGCAGGCTTGCCGGCGACGGCTAAACAATCCCCCGATAAATTGTGGGGGATTAAATATGACTTTGTAAACTCATAAATCGATTCGGTATTTGTTGTCGTGCCTGAGGGTTCGCCTCGCACGGCTGCACGATGCGTTTATTTGAACCTCCGGCTCTTTATCTGCCGGGATACGTATGAGAACTGCTAAAGCTGAGCCGCGAATATCCATCTCAGTAACGTCCAGTTTTATGGTTCTATCAAGACTCTCTTTGCTCTGGCTTTTGATTTGCTGTTTTGCCCAGGCCAGGCCGCTTGTTACGAGGTTGCGCTCGCAGGCTTGAAGATAAGCGGTATCCGATTGGAACAGCATAGTGTTCACGCCGGCAGCTAAGACAAGCATCGTAACTGCGATTACGGCTATGGCAGTTATTACGAGCACCAATACAAAACCATTTTTTCTTTCATTTTTCATCGCTGCCTCGGAGCCTTTCAAAGAACACCTAAGAAATACAAGTGTGAATTAGCCATCTTTTCTTGTGATTTTGATCTAATTTGGTACTTTATGTGGGTCCTGACCTCCACAGCATAACCGTGCCCTTGCTGTCTCCAGAGGCGCCACTGGACTTTAGCGTTGGGCATCGACCAGACTCTTACTTGTTCGCTGCCTTGCTGCGTATCTGTTAGATTGCGTCTGAGCACCTGGCCATCCTTTAATTGATAGCAAATCGTACCCTCTGCTAATTCAATTAAGAGTAGCTTATCGTCCGCAGTTTGTCCGGCAAACGATTCCGGAAGTTGCTTGCCTGCGTCAATGTCGTGCTGGAGTTGCTCCAGCATATTAAGCAGGGTAGTATTTTCCTGCAGAACACGGCTGGACCGTGGAATTTCGCTGAGAAATGTGTTGAATAACCCGTCTAAAGCAATACATATAAACGGCAGAGTCATTATTACTATCAGCATTTCTACCAGAGTAAAACCTTTACGCATATTTATTACTCTCCTTGGGCTAAGGATTCAACGCCTAAAACATATCTGGATAACTGCACTTTCACTTCTTTGCTATAGCTTTTGCCGTTTGCTGTTACCTCTATCAATTTCACTCCCTGCCATTGGCCTGTGCCCGGGGAGCTTTTGATAGAGATGTTGAGCTTGGGCCAAAGGCGTTTTAAATCTTCGTCAGGGATTGGCTTGCCCGTTGCGGTTATGCTGTCAAGCTCGGCCTGTGCTGCTGCTATACACTGTTGCCTTACCAACTGGTAGCGATTGAACTTTGCAAATCCGTTCATGGATAATGCCAGCATGACCAGTAGAATCCCCAGAATGGCAGCCGCCACCAGCATTTCGGTCAGCATGAACCCACAATTTTGAGTTTTTAGTTTTGAGTTTTTAGTTCTTTGTGTTTCAGGCACAATTTTGCTCCATTTAAGTCGTTAGGGATAGACAATTTCCACCGTTTGCTCAATAATTGCAATCAGCGGGGAGTATATGGCGTAAACGACAAAGCCGACCGTTGCTCCCATAGCAAGTATTATGCAGGGCCAAATTATGAACCTGGCGAGGTTGACGTGGTAGCTGTAGTTTGAGCGATAGAACGACTCGAGCATTTCGAGGATAGCCAGAGTATTGCCCTGATTTACCTGGTCGTCAAAGGCCCAGGCCAGTGGAGAGCCTAATTTGGCTTCTCTGGCGGCAGTTGCTATATTGTCACCTCGCTGCACTTTCTCTAACCATCCTTTTAGCTGTTTTCTAAAACAATTATTCACGTCCAGGCCGAGCGTATTGGCAATTGCGTCATCGACCGTGCTGCCGGCGTTGAGCGACAGCCGCAGTAGTTCGACGGCCTGCACCATCGAATAGTTTTTCTCAAACCAGCGCAAGACAGGCAGGTGCCATTTAACAAAGTCACCAATTCGCGAAAGTAAATAAGGCTTCTCTGGCCGACGAGGGCGAAACTTGATGCGAATCGAAACAGGAATAACCACAAGAAGTATGAATGCAAGTACTGACCCGAGCAGCCACCCAGATTCATACGCCACAACATTCGTGATCCCGACTAACAATCGGGTAGAAGCTGGAAGCGCTGCGCCCCCAAACATTTCTCTCAACACAGATTTGAACTGCGGTATCACAAACGTCATCACAACCCACAATAAAAAAAATGTGAAGACTAATACTACTACTGGATATAAGGGGTGAACCGGCCTGATTTTTCTGCGTTCTTCGGCCCTGGTTACCATATCTGCTTCGATTGCGCCCATAGCAAGTGGAAGCTGGTCAATCTTCTCGGCAGCATCTATCATTGCCACGGTATAACCGGGGCACTTCGGGTAGCCTCTCCTGATTGACTGGCTCAACGAGTAGCCCTGCACCAGCCATTTTGTTATTCTCTGGAGGATTATTGAGCGGCTGTCTGTTTTCCCCGCAGCGGCTGATTCGAGGGCCATAGGCAACGGCAGATTCTGCCGCATACTCGAACCAATCGTCGAAAGAACGTATGAAGCAGTCGCATGCCGAGAGGTTATAGCGCAGCTTACAGTTACGCCTATGAGTATTAATAGCGCTACAGAGAAAATTAGTAGTATAAATCGAGCGGCAAGAGAATCAAAGACGAAAACGGCGGCAGCGAGTAAGAGCAGGAAGGGTATACTGATAAGTATCCACTTCGCACATATCTGCGGCCATTGTTTGGTCTCAGGCTTAGGTTTTGTTACTGAGATAATAGCCAGTGTCGCGATGAAAATAACAAACGCGGAGAATAAGGCATCGTATTCTTGTGTCACAACGCCGGCCCAGGCCAGCAAGAAACATACGACCGGCAACGTAATCAAGGCAATACGAGGTTTTATAAAAGCAAGGATTACATAGGAAACCAAAATTAATATTTCTATAGTAAGCATAAGTTAGCCCAATCAACTTGCCGCAGACAGGCTTGTAATAACTTGTACCATTGGCAAAAACATCGCAAGGATAGTCATGGCTATGAATCCTCCCACCACAATCAGCATTATTGGTAATAGCACTGCCTGTAATCTTGCCTGGCCGCATCGTGCCTGCCCTGCGTACATCTGGCCCAGGCTGTAGAGGTTGTCCTGCAGTTCATTACGCTGGGTGCCAAGCTGAATTGAATATAAGAAAAGTCTCGGCATCATCCTGCAAAATTGACCGGCCTCTAAGATGTTGGCTCCCTGCTCGATTTGACCGGCAAGGGCCTCGCTTTCGGCGATGAGCTTTTCACTTCCGGTTGCACCTGAGCTTAATCTCAGAGCCGCAGGCATATCGCAGCCTGCTGCGACCATCATTGCCATCGCCTCGGCCATCCTGCTGAGCACGCTACAGTAGTACACCCTGCCGATAACGGGCACTTTTAAGAATAGCGACTCCTTGAATCTGCGTCCTGCTGCGTAAGTGGAAAGCAGTGCGAACAGGACAAGTATCGCAGCAATAGTAAGACCTACACTTAGCCAGAAAGGCACTACGTTTTTCGGGACATTCAAAAACGCAGTAGTTATAGGATTTAACCGGCCTTCGACCATTTCCCCAAGTATCGTCGTGAACTGCGGGATTATGAACAAAAACACAAAAGTCAAAATAACCGAGGCCAAGACCAGAATAACCGCGGGATAACTTATCGCTTCGAAGATTATCCTCCTGGTTTGATTGGCCATCTCCAGATGTCTGTTAAGGCTTGTGAGCATTTCACTTAATCTGCCTGTTTCGACGCCTGCTTTCAATATTCGGCCGTATAAGGGCGGAAAACGTTTCTGTCTTTTTTCAAACGCTTTCTCAATGCTTACGCCGGCTTCAAGCTCGCCGGCAATGGCATCGATGAGTTTGCGCATCGACTTGGAGCTGACGTCGCTGGCAAGCTCTCGCAGACCTCTTTCGAGAGGGATTCCGGCTTTGGTTATCGAAGCGAGCTGCTGATTGAAAAGTAGAAACTCGTTTCTGCCGATGGCTGTTTTGGGCCTTTTGGGTTTGGCCGTTTCGATGGAATTTACGGCAAGCTGCATCTGTTTGAGCAGTTCGCCGACTTCCTGACGCGAGCCGGCTTCGATTGTGCCTTTCATCAGCCGGCCTGCTGATGTCAGTGCGCTATATTCGAATGTCGCCATTTTGTGTTCCTTCAAAAACTAAAAACTCAAAACTAAAAACTCAAAACTAAAATAGGTCAGGAGTCATCTAAGACTATACCACAGACTTTATTTAGCTCCTCTTGTGTCGTAATACCATCGCTGACAAGGCGCTCGCCGTCAGTGAGCATGTTTGTATGGCCTTTGCTTTCGAGGATGCGCTCAAGCTCATCGAGGTCGGCTTTGGCCAAAATAGCCTTTCGCAACTGACTATCCAATTGGACCATCTCGGCTATTAGTACGCGGCCTTTGTAGCCGGTGTTAAAACAGTCATCACATCCAACAGCTTCGAACGCTGGCGTCTGGCCTCTATCTTTACCTCTCACTGACGTTTGGGGCTCTGCCCTCTTACATTTGCTGCAAAGTTTTCTGACAAGTCTCTGGTTGAGAACTGCTGAGACGCTGGATGTTACCTGGTAAGGCTCGATACCCATTTCGAGCAGCCGAAGCAGTGCCCCCGCCGGTGTGCCGCTGTGCATTGTGCTCATCAGCAGATGTCCTGTTAGTCCTGCTTCGATGACGATTCTGGCGGTTTCGGCGTCCCTTATCTCTCCAATCATCAAGACCTGCGGGTCCTGTCTGAGCAGCGACCGTAAGGCTGTGGGAAAGGTCATCTGGCCGTGCGGTGTAATCTGCACTTGTGTGGCACCGTCAATCCTGATTTCCACGGGGTCTTCGAGGGTTACAACGCTTCTGCCGGTAAAAGTTTTTAGAATGTGCCGTAAAAGAGCAGCGAGGGTGGTGCTTTTTCCGCTGCCAGCCGGGCCGGTCAGCAGTAAGACACCCTGATTTTTGGCGGCAATTTTTTTCAAGGCCGTGTATATGTCCCTCGAAAAGCCCAACTGGGCCAATTCCATAAGCTCGATATTGCTGTAAAATAATCTCACGACCGCTCGCTGGCCGTGTATCGTTGGAAAAACTGCCAGGCGCTGGTCTATAACTCGGTCATTTTGAGAACCAGACCCAAGACTCCAGACCCCAGACCGCAGACCACTTGAGTCTTGGGTCTTGTGTCTTGATTCTTGTGTCTTGTCTGAAAGCATGGAGCCGATTTCGATTCGGCCTTCCTGTGGTATGTCGCTGCGATAAGTCAAAAGCCCGCCGAGCACCTTCAGCCTTGCGATTACATTGTCGGATATGGACTTAGGCAGGGTTTCGACCGTGCTTAAGACGCCGTCGAGGCGGAATTTTACGACTAATTCAGCGCCTGTAGGTTCAAAATGGACGTCGCTTGCGTCGGATTTTACCGCTTTTTTGAGCAAGTCGTCGACCAGAGATACGACGTCCTGGGCATCTTTTTTTTGTTCGTAAGAGCTGCTCTGAGAACCACCGGCACCGGTATTCTTATGGGTTGATTTTGGCGAATTCGGCATTTTCCGACCCTTTGTTATAAAAATAAGACGCTACGATACCCTAAAACGTTATCTAAAAAAGCGATTTTTTTTGCACATTATTGTATAATTTTTGTTAACATATTGTTTGGAGCTGCGTCTTAACAGATAGAATGGTGTAAGACAATCAGGTAGGTGTTTATGTTTGGTAAGGCCGTAAGTTACGGATTACTATGGGATTTTGCCGTCTGTGAGGCCGTCGAGGAAAGCCAGCGGTGGATATTGTCTGCAATGCAAAGCCACGGGCCGGAACTTGTCACGATGCTCTGGCGAATATTGGGAAATGAGCAGGATGTTTGTGACGCCTACCAAGATACGTTTCTTAAATTAGCTCATTACGAAGGGGGACGAAAACCCGAATATGTAAAAGCGTATATTTTCCGTGTGGCGAACAATGCGGCGTTCTCTATGTTAAGACGCAGGATCGCCGAAAAAGAGAAAGTGTCTATGGCCGGTATCGCCAGAAAGATTGCAAGCACGCCTGACGGTGGCCAAGGCTCGCCGGCAAATGAGATTGATTTTAGGTGCCTGCAGGAAACTTTAAGACGCTGTATAGCCCTGCTGCCCGAACATCTAAGAAACGTCATAACATTACGCGAGCTGGCGGGATTGTCGTACGCTCAAATAGGCAGGATGTTAGACATATCAGCGGCAACGGCGAGGGTTTACAGGTGCAAGGCAATCCGATTATTGGCGGTATGGATGGGTAAAGAAGGATAACGATGAGAAGTATAAACACAAATAAAGAGAGCTTGCGCTACTTCGCTATTGCGAAGGAAAACGGCGGAGGCAATAAATCACAAAAGAGCCCCCATGCTTTCTTGCGAAAGCAAGAAGGGGTGGCCAGGTGCAGGCGAATCAGAGCCAGCCTGTGTGAAACTATAGGCAGTCGATTCGGTGTCAATGCGGACTGGATGCAAAACCATATTGCGAATTGTCCGAGATGCCAGAGACGACTATCTTTGGCTGGTAAGGTCAATCTTGCCCTGTCGGTTGTGAAATCTCAACCTCACACGCTTGAATTATTGATGCGTGCAAATACACAGGCCATTGGCGTGCTGAAACACAGTCTCCGCGAGGCGCCTAAGGCATGGAAACTTAGAACAATGCTGCCTGAGCCGAAGCTGCTGGAAAGATGGAGCAAGTATGGGCACTGTACGGCGAATTTAGCGGCCTGTATTGCAGTCCTGCTTCTTATGAAAATTGGTGTTTTCTCATCTATGGATGCGTTCCAAACGCAGGGACAAAAAGTCATCAAGCAATATTATACCGGCCAGGTGGGCAAGGACCTGGCAGACGAAATTTTTGCGAAAGACACGGAGCGACAATCACGAGCGGTGCAGCCGATGAACGAATCGTCATAGGGTTGCGGTTGCGCGGCTCGTAACGGTTGCGTTTAACGTAAAACGTCAGGCGAAACGAGCGGTGCAACCGATGAACGAATCGTCATAGGGTTGCGGTTGCGCGGCTCGTAACGGTTGCGTTTAGCGTAAAACGTCAGGCGAAACGAGCGGTGCAACCGAAGAACGAATCGTCATAGGGTTGCGGTTGCGCGGCTCGTAACGGTTGCGTTTAACGTAAAACGTCAGGCGAAACGAGCGGTGCAACCGATGAACGAATCGTCTTCGGGTTGCGGTTGCGCTTCTCGTTTAAAGTAGCAGGTTCTTCTCAGCGTTTAGATACCCCCCAAAGGTGCGATAATCATTTCAGAATCTTTTCTTTTTCTCGCCGCTCAATGCAAATTTCTATCGGACGTTGGGAAAATGCTTTTTTTCTGCTGTGAACTGATTTGATGGGGTCAAAATTATTATTTATACTTTATTTGAGGGTCTTTATGGGTGCTTTGTGCGCCCACCATTCGTGGTTCGTGGCTCGATTCGGGATTCACTATCCACGATTTCCGATTCCTGAACTTCAGAGATGAAAGGTGCAAGGGACTTAGGGGTGTGAATAGGCGAGGATTTTGACTTGAATGCCGGGTTGAACATTGAGATTTGAGGTTATGATTAGAAAATTTATAACCTTTGGCTTAGTGCTACTAATCGCCGGTGCTGTTACGCTCGGATTGGTCATGGCTGAGAAAAGAAAGGAACAGCAAAGGGCTGCGAGCTATAGGTTGAAGTATGATTCAGAGACGAACAAGTGCCTCGCGCAATATTATGAGTGGATGAAGTTGCCGCCGGAGGAGCGGGCCCAGTTGCCCCCCAATTTAGACGAATATAGGAAAAGCAAAACAAAAGCTCAACTGCGTTTAGAACAGCAGGAAAGACTTAAGGCTGACATGGACAAATTAGCCACGGACGAAATTGATATTTCCAACTTTGCGGATGTTCTCTACGGCGAGAACTGGCAAGACGAATTAACCAAGTACAAGAGGCGTAAAGAGCTGGGCGAGCTTGTCCTTTCAGCATCAATTCTGTGTTCGCTGACAGGGGGAGTGATTTTAAGTTTGTCGCTATTATTCGTGACGGCACGGCTGATTATTAGAGTCACATCCGGTGTAGCGAAATTCGCCGGTTTTTGTTTGAGAGGTCGGGAAAAGACGAGGGCAAAGCGGCCGGCCCAAGCCAAGTCAAAAGCGAAAGCGAAGATGAAGGCCAAGGCCGAAGCCCGCCTTACGGCGGCCAGGGCTGAGAAATTGGCCAAAGCCGAAGAAAAGGCAAGGGCAAGAGCCGAGGCGAAAGAAAAGGTCAGGGCTGAGGCTGAAGCGAGGGCAAAGGCCAAGGCTGAAAGAAAGGCCAGAGCTAAGGCTGAGAAGCTGGCCAAAGCCGAAGAAAAGGCAAGGGCAAAAGCCGAGGCGAAAGAAAAGGTCAGGGCTGAAGCTGAAGCGAGGGCAGAGGCCAAGGCTGAAAGAAAAGCCAGGGCCAAGGCTGAGAAACTGGCCAAAGCTCAAGAAAAGGCAAGGGCAAGAGTCGAAGCTAAAGAAAGAATGAGGCTTGAAAGGCAGCAAAGCCAAGCTCGCCTGACGGCGGCCAAGGCTCGCCTGACGGCAGCCAAGGTTAAAGACCATTCAAAAGTGCTTAGAGATTCAGGCTGGCGGGGTTTTGAAGTGGATTCTGCCAACGAAGCTCGCGTGCCGGCGGCCAAGGCTGAGAAAATTCCTGTGTTACTTTCGGATGAGAAATCGAACGAGCTCGAAGAGTCGTTAAAAGCCGCAACGGAAAATGTGAATGTGAGTCTCAAACTTAGAGATTCACTCAAAGCCCAGACTGAAAATTTTGAAAGGCAGATGGCGGAATTCAAGCAGATGGCTCAAAGTGTTCAGCAAGCTACTGCTGGGCAGTCAGAGCCGATTAATGACACGCTGACGGAACTGACACGACAGGTGGCAGCCATTCGTGAATACGCTTCATGCCAGCAAAGCAGACTGGAAAAACTTCAGGATGGATATGACTGGAACATAATCAGGACTTTTTGCCTGCGTGTTATCCGCTGTATCGATAATCTTGAAAGCCACATTAGTCAGTTGACCGAACAGGATATCAGTGCTGCACATCTGGAGGAAATAAGGGATGAGCTGATATTTGCTCTGGAGTCCAGTGGTGTTGAACAATTTTGGCCCGAAATAAACAGCGATTATAGCGGACAGGAGAAATGCGCGGAGACCGTTAAGGGCAAGGAATCCTGCAAGGATCCAGGGCAAAAGGGAAAGATTGCGAAGGTCGTTAGACCGGGTTATCAATACTTTATTAGCGAGGAGAACGTCAAGATAGTGCGTCCAGCTCAGGTTAGACTATTTGGGTAGGTGAAGACACAAGACACAAGACTCAAGACGCAAGACTCAAGACACAAGACTCAAGACCCAAGACTGTAGTCTGGAAATGAAAATGAGGGGTATAAAATGGCTAATATAGCTGGCATAGATCTCGGCACAACTTTCTCGGCGTTAGCGGTTCTCAATGCTATCGGCAAGCCGGAGATAGTCCCAAATGCTGACGGTGAAAGGCTCACGCCATCTGCGATTTTCTTTGATGAAGAGAACCACGATATAATCAGAGTGGGTATTGAAGCGATTAATTCACGTCGGCTAAATGCTCAAAGGTCGGTTCGCTGGATAAAGCGACACATGGGAGATGCGAATTATCGCGTAAATGTTGACGGCAAGGATTGGACGGCTGTGGAGTTGTCCGCTCTGATTCTGAAAAAACTCAAGCAGGAATGCTCGGGTGAGCATGGTGAGATTCACGATGCTGTTATTTCCGTTCCAGCCCACTTCGATGAGGTTCGTAGAAAAGCGACCATGGACGCAGGGATTATGGCCGGTCTGAACGTGATTGGAATTGTCAATGAACCCGTGGCCGCGGCCTTGTATTACGCTACCACATGCGAGGTTTCAGGCAGAGTCCTGGTGTATGACCTGGGCGGAGGAACCTTCGATGTAACCATAATGAATGTCAAGGGACATCAAATGGATATTGTCTGCTCACAGGGTGACCATGCGCTTGGCGGTGTGGACTTTGACCAAAAAATATTAGAGATTCTGGAAAAGAACTACAAAGACAAATTCGGCACCGAGCTGATTAACTCTAATGAGGACAGGGCAAAGTATGAAGATGAGGCCGAAGATATCAAAAAGACGTTGTCTCGGCGTCCTATTGCGAAAAAGATACTCTATGGAGCGGCTGGCAATATGAGGGTGGAAATAAGCCGCGAGGTGTTTGAACAGAGCATTTCGTCGTTGATGGCTCGTATCGATATTTTAATAGAAGTGGCCCTTCAGGAGGCGGGTATCGGGGCCTCGGGAATCGATAAAGTGCTTTTAGTAGGCGGCAGTACCCGGATACCGTTAGTCAAAGAACGCCTGAAGAAGATTTTCGGGTCGGCACCAGAGGCAGCGGTTAATGTGGATGAATGTGTCGCGCTTGGTGCAGCCTTGCATGCCGGGTTGACAATGCTCAGAGAAAAACCAAACCAGGTGCCTGCTGGAATTGCCAAAGGCCTACAGGATATTAATCTCACGGATGTTTGCAATCACAGTTATGGCACTATTTGTGCTCCTATTGACGAACAGACCGGCCGGCGCGTAATTGAAAATCGTATCATTCTGAAGAAAAATACACCATTGCCTTGCGAAAGTACGCAAACTTTCTACACCGTCTCTGACGGACAAGCAAAGGTTGAGATAACCATCACACAGGGGGAAGACACCGCTGTCGAGTACGTAAATAAGATTGCTACCCATAGACTTAAGCTACCTCCGGGCAGGCCGGCAGGGCGACCCATTAAAGTTACTTATAGCTATGACGTAAATCAAAGGATGCAGTGCAAGTTCGAAGACGTCGAATCGAATGCGGTTCTTGAGGTCGACCTTTCCTTGGGTCAGGATGGCAATATGTCAGAAAGCGACGTAAGAGAGAAAAAAGGACAAATAGAAACAGTCAAAGTCGAATAGTGCTATAGGCTGGAGTTCTCATCGGCGTCGCCCGCTTTCGCGGGGACAAGTTTACCCGCCAGGCGAAGGGCTGGTTTACCCCTACGAAAGCAGGGGCAGAAAGCACGGGGGCCGTCAATTGAACAACGGTGCGGCAGGTTGTGATGCAGGTATGTGAATGGGCGAACGTCAAATTCCAATTTTAATTGTGATGCTGGCATTTTCATCTGTTTGTTTCTTGTTGCTCGTTTCTCGTTGCTGGTGTGACGTGACCCGAACGATGAGCGCCTTATTGGCACTTTTGCGCAGAATGAACTCTCATCAAAGCGTGAATGATTCTGTCTGGTCCGGTCTGCGGGCGGCTGCCCCAAAGCGAGGGGGTCTTCATTGTCGCGTTCGGCTAACAAAGCAGGAAAGAGACCTGCCCGCCGTACAAGGCCTGCCCGCCGTACGAGACTCTGGGCAGGCGGGCTCTGGGCAGGGGGGCGATGGCGTTTTTGATGTTTTTAGCGTGGAAATCTGCGGCTTAATTCCTGCTCGCAGTGATACGGAGTGCGCGACGTTGAAAGTCTCGATCGTGGACATAACGGACGGAATTGCCAAAGCCAAACCAATACAATCGCGAGTTAAACACTGGCAAGTACAGGAGTGGTTCCCGCAAGACGGAGGTCAGTCCGTATTTTGCTACAACGCCGAGCTTGGCAAGCTTCCTCGCCGAGTTACCACTCTTTCAGATTGGGTCAGTGTTGCCCAGTTGCGCGTTGACTGGCTAAGGTTTCCTCGCAAAGGAAAAAGAAACTTGCAATTCAATACGTCAATATTGGCCTGTGAGAGCGGCGAAGAGCTTCTCTGTGCCGAATGCACGTTTGCTTACGAAAACCCTGACTTTGGCTATATCGATTTAGAGGAAAATGACCGGCGTACAAAAACGCTCACGGTGGCGCTGGCATTTGCTGTCAGTGCCGCGGATAACAGACTGTACAACTGCGAAGTTGAGCTTATAAAAAACTGGGCACGAGCTAACATCGGCTGGGCCCAAGCGTCTAACAAAGCCCGGTGTAAACTCGAAAAGGCGCTGAATGAGACTATTGCTTTTTTGCGCGACGGCAATCAACTGGACACCTATGAAATTTGCAAGGAGCTTGTTGAAATTGCGCCACTTGCAGAACGCTATGAGATTCTGGAGCTTTGCTTGTATGTTGTACGGTCTAACGGCTTTGTTACCGCCGAGGAGCTGGATATTTTGAAGAACCTGGCGGACTGGCTCAAGGTCGATACTGACAGATTTCGGGAAATGATGGGAAAAATCCTGCCGGTCAGCATGTGTGAAGTCAAGGATGCGGAAGTTATCCTCGGCGTCACCTCGGATATGAATGGGAAAAAGGCCCGCGAACATCTGAACAAGGAGTACATCAAATGGAATTCGAGAGTAACAAACTCCAATCCTGAAATTCAATCCCAGGCAGACCAGATGCTCAAGCTTATTGCAGAAGCAAGAAGTCGATACGCACGGGCAGAATCATCAAATTAAAAACTGCGAACACACCATCTACATCAATCAAAACTACTGAAAACAAATAATCACGTCTGGAAGGTTGTGTTGCCTTCGTCGAGTTAATACGCTATTATTATTGATATTTCCAGCACCCCTAAACAAGTTTGGGGGCAACACCAAGGAGAGATTTGCATGAGAGTTGCAATTAGGTCGGCTTTAGCAGTTGCTATTATCGTCGCGGTGTGCGTGATTCTTGCGGTGATGATAACTGTCAGACCCAAATCCCGCCAAAAGGAAATAGTAACAGAACCGCAGAGCACGGAAGTAATTGATGCAGGCCGGAGCAGTTGGCCTGTGTTCCGTGGCGGGCAGAGACTCTTGGGAAGAGCGTCGGGGACGCTGCCCGATTCGATGACACTCCTCTGGAAGTTCAAGACGGACGGCGAAATCAAATCATCGCCGGTAATCGATGAACATCTTGTTTTCATAGGCTCATCTGACGCAAATGTTTACGCAATTGATTTGGAAGAGGGCCGGCAGGTGTGGGCATACAAGACCGGGGACGCCGTCGAGGCGGCGCCTTGTGCGGTTGAAGGTTCGGTTTTTGTGGGGTCATCGGATAATTTCCTGTATGCGCTTGACGCAAAGAGCGGCACACTAAAGTGGAAATATCAGACTGATGGACAGATTCTTGGGGCCGCTAATTGGACGCGCTCGCCGGACGGCAAGAGGACCTGGATACTTGTGGGCAGCTACGATAGTAAATTGCATTGTGTGGATTCGACCAGCGGCGAAGCTGTGTGGAAATACCAGACCGACAGCTATGTGAATGGGTCGCCTGCGGTCGGTGAGGGTAAAGCTGTTTTTGGCGGCTGTGATGCGATGATTCATGCTGTGTCAGTCGCTGACGGAAGTAAGGTGGCCCAAATCGATGCGGGCTCATTTATCGCTGCTTCTGCAGCACTTCTCGATGGGCAGGTGTATGTCGGCAATTACGATAATGTATTTATCAGAGCCGACCTTGCGGAAGGCAAAATCGTGTGGAAATATACCAGCGGCGACCAGCCATTTTTTTCCTCGGCTGCAGTTGGTGAGGATGTAGTTGTAGTTGGAGGGCGGGATAAGCATGTGCATTGCGTCAAACGCGATAACGGCAAGGCGGTCTGGAGATTTCCAACAGGGGGCCAGGTCGATAGCTCACCGGTCATTTGCGGCGATAAGGTGATTGTCGGCTCGGAGGATGGGCGGCTTTATATGATTCGGCTGTCCGACGGAACCGAGGTGTGGTCGTATGAAATCGGGCGGGCTATTACTTCGTCGCCGGCGGTGGTTGAAGGGATGGTTGTAGTCGGCAGCGACGATGGTTATGTGTATGCGTTTGCCGGTAAGCGATAAAATCAGAGCAAAAGTCTATGAGAATTGTCCAAATTGTACCAGGGCTTGGTGACAGCTTTTATTGCGAGAACTGTTTGCGGGATGCTGCTCTGGTTACGGCGATGCGAAAGCTGGGACATGATATTCTGATGGTTCCGATGTATCTGCCATTTCAGGTTGACAGAAATCAAACGGTTAGTAATTCGCCAATTTTTTTCGGTGGGATTAATGTGTACCTTCAGCAAAAATCAGCGTTTTTTCAAAGGACCCCTGCCTGGCTCGACCGTTTGTTTGACCGCCCTAAACTTTTAGGATGGATTGCGCGCAAAGCGGGGATGACGGCTGCGAGGGACTTAGGGGAGATGACAATATCGATGCTACGTGGTGAGCAAGGGCGACAGGCAAAAGAGCTGGACAGACTTGTCGAATGGCTGAGTGCACAGGACAACAGGCCTGATGTGGTATGTCTGTCCAATATTTTATTAGCAGGACTGGCCAGACGTATTAAGGAAAGAGTTGGTGTGCCGGTGGTGTGTCTGCTTCAGGACGAAGATGGATTTTTAGATAGATTGGCATCACCATATTCGCAACAGGCCTGGGAAATACTTGCGGAACGAGCTGGTGATGTGGATGGATTTATCGCGGTGAGCAAATACTATGCGGCAGTTATGCAGCAAAGGCTGGGACTCGGCGCAGAGCGCGTACACATTGCGTATGTGGGTATCTCGTTAGACGGATATCAGCCGGTGAAAGCTGGGCCGAAAGTGCCGGTCATTGGTTATCTCTCGCGGATGTGCTCTGATAAGGGTTTAGATACGTTGGTTGACGCTTTTGTTAGCTTGAAGAAAAATGAGAGATTAAGAAATGCGAGATTGCGGATAGCAGGGGGCAAGAGAAGCGATGACGAAGCATTTTTGAAGCAGATTCGGCGGCGGTTAAGCGGCTGTGGTGTGATTGAAGATACTGAGTTTTTGCAGGATTTCGACCGCGATACTAAGGTTGGCTTTTTGCAAAGCCTGTCGGTGTTGTCGGTGCCGGAGAAGCGGCCGGTCGCTTATGGCTTATATGTAATCGAAGCTCTTGCGGCAGGTGTGCCGGTCGTAGAGCCGGCAAGCGGCGCGTTTCCAGAGCTGTTGGAAATGACCGGCGGGGGTGTACTGTGTGAGCCCAATAGTGCGGCGGCCCTGGCAAAAGCGATGGAACCACTATTGCTTGAACCCAATTATGCACGGCAACTGGGAGAGCGGGGCAGAGATGCAGTCTTTGAAAAATTTAATATCGAGCAAACTGCTGACGAAATGGTGCGTATATACGAAAAAGTGGCTCAGCCATTTCGAGAGGACAATTATGCTTGAACTTATCGGCGTGACGAAGAGTTATCAGTCGCCGGGAGACAAAAAGGGCGTTTGCGTTTTGAAGGATATAACGTTAAAGGTCGAGAAAGGCCGGTCGGTGGTGATAGTTGGACCATCGGGCAGCGGCAAGAGCACACTGCTTAATATTATTGGTGCGCTGGACCATCCGACCGGAGGACGGGTACTTTTTGACGGCAGGGACCTTGCCAAGCTGGACGAGATTGCACTTGCGAAAATCCGCAACCGGGAAATCGGTTTCGTTTTTCAATTGCATCATCTTTTGCCGCAGTGCACGGTGCTGGAAAATGTCTTAGTGCCGACGCTTGCCGACAAAGAACGCTTCTCAAAGAAAGAGGTTCGAGAAAGGGCGATTAATTTGTTAGAACGTGTTGGGCTTGAAGAGTACCTGCTGTATCGGCCGGGTGAGCTTTCGGGCGGGCAGCGGCAGCGTGTGGCGGTTGTCAGAGCTTTGATTAATAGGCCCAAGCTGCTGCTTGCCGATGAGCCAACAGGGTCGCTGGATAAGGACGCCTCGGAGAATATAGCTCGCCTGCTGGTTGAGCTAAACCGAAGCGAGCAAGTTACATTGATTGTCGTGACACATTCGGTAAGGCTCGCACAGCGCATAGGGCACGTGATGGAATTGAGCAACGGCCTATTAAGAGAGACGGTCCCAGACAGGAGCCAAGAATGAGCTTGTTGCGACTTGCCAAAAGAAGTCTTGTATTTTATTGGAGGACAAATCTGGGTGTTTTGTTGGCTGCGATGGTGAGCACGGCTGTTTTGGCAGGTGCGCTGGTCGTAGGTGATTGCGTGCGTCACAGTCTCACGATGATGGTAACGGCTCGATTAGGCACAACGCAGTTGGCTGTTGCTGCACAGAGCAGGTTCTTCAGGGCTAAGTTGGCAGACGAGCTGGCAGTGGAGCTTAATACAACTGTGGCTTCTGTGTTGCAGTTGCGAGGGTTGATTGCGAACAGCGACGGCACAAGGCGGGCGAATAGAATTGAAGTGCTCGGCGTTGATGAGCAGTTTTATAGAATTGGAGTGGGAGGGAATCCTTTTAGCAGCGGTCGGGCTGCGGCAGGCTCTGCCTCGACAAGTTGGAGTGAAGGGATTGTCTTAAATGAACCATTGGCGGAAAGACTTGGGGTGAGAGTCGGGGATGAAGTTGTGCTGCGAATTGGAAAGCCCGGTCTGATGCCGCGTGATGTGCTGCTGACGCCGGATACGGATTTGTCGGCGGCGTTTCGGTTGGTGGTAAAAGCGGTTGCCGGGGAATTGGAGTTCGGCCGCTTCAGCTTGCAGGCGAATCAGGTTGCACCGTTGAATGTCTTTGTGCCGCTATACTGGCTGCAAGAAAAACTCGGCCGCAGCGACCTGCCCGCCGTACGAGACTCTGGGCAGGCGGGCCAGGCAAACGTGCTTTTAGTCGCGGCGGGTCCGAAGGACAGCATAACCGTTGAAAAGGCCGACAACGCTGTCAGGAAATGCTGGCAGCTTGCCGACGCTGGTCTTGAAATTCGCGAACTGGAGCATGGTGACATACTTGAGATACGCAGCAAGCAGGTATTCATTGACGAGTCGTTAGGTGAGGCTGCGATGGGAGCTGCTAATGGGGTCGTTGGAGTCTTGACCTATTTCGTCAACGAACTGCGCCTCGGTGATAAGACGACACCTTATTCGATGGTGACGGCGGTGGGGCGCTCGGCAGATGAAAATGGCATAATTAAAAGCGATATGCAGGATGAAGAAATTTTGATTAACCAGTGGCTTGCAGATGACCTTGGAGCTAAAGTGGGAGACGCAGTCGAGCTTACGTATTTCGTCCTCGGGCCGATGAGAAAACTCGTGGAGCAAAAAAGAAGTTTTCGGGTTCGGGAAATACTGCCTATGCAAGGCCCTGCGGTGGAACGTGAACTGATGCCGGATTTTCCCGGCCTGGCGGACGTGGAGAATTGCAGGGATTGGCAGCCGGGGATACCGATTGAGCTTGATAAGATACGTACGCGCGACGAGGATTATTGGCGGCAATACCGTGGCACGCCGAAGGCGTTTGTTACGCTTAGGGCAGGCCAGGCTATGTGGGCTAACAGGTATGGAAACTTAACTGCGGTGCGCTATCCGGCGAGTAATGAATCCAAACAAGTTATAGCAGGGAGACTATTAAATGCAGTTGAGCCTGCTTCGGTGGGGCTGTTTTTTCAATCGGTGCGTGAGCGAGGAATAAAAGCGGGGGATGAGGCGACTGATTTTGGCCAGCTTTTCTTGGGCTTCAGCATCTTTCTTATCATAGCGGCTTTGATTCTGATGGGTCTTCTTTTTGTGTTCGGCGTTGAGAGCCGCAGTGAGCAGGTCGGAATGCTGTTAGCGGTGGGGTTTTCACCAAAGCTGGTGAGACGGCTGCTATTTATCGAAGGTGGAATGTTAGCCTTACTTGGAGCAGTTGCAGGAACCGGAGGGGGGCTGCTTTATACCAGGGTTATGATTTACGGTCTCGCAACAGTATGGCAGGTGGCGGTAAGCGGCTCGACGATACATTTTTACACAAGGCCATCCACCTTGTTTGCAGGGGCGCTTGGGGCGGTGGCGGTTTCTCTGCTGGCAATATGGCTGACTTTGCGTAAACAGGTGTCCCGGCCGGCACGTGAGCTTCTTGGTCAGGGTTTTGAATGGCAGTTTTTTGCTGCGGGACGAGTTTCTAAAGGTAAGATTGGAATGGCGACGGCAGCAGCAGCAACAATCGGAGCGGTAGTACTGTTAGTTGTGATGGGGACCGGTGACAGTGGTGCTGTGTCCGGGGCGTTTTTTGGTGCGGGGGCTTTGCTGTTGATAGCTGGGCTTGGATTAAGTCAGGCCTTATTGAGGATTCTGGCAGGTAGCTGGCACATAACGATGACATCGCTGAGAGGTTTGGGATTGCGGAATTCTGCGAGACGAAGCGGGCGAAGCCTGGCGGTTGTGGGATTGCTCGCATGCGGGATTTTTTTAGTTGTTGCTGTGGGGGCGAACCGACATAGTCCATTGGCACAGGCCCAAAGGCGCGATTCGGGCACGGGAGGGTTCGCGCTGTATGGCGAATCGGCCATAGGTATTCTGCATGATTTGAACAGCCAGTCCGGACGTCAGTCAATGGGTCTGGCTGATAGTGAGCTTGAAGGTGTCCGGATAGTCCAGTTGCGTGTGAATGATGGTGACGATGCGAGTTGTCTTAACCTGAATCGCGCACAAAGGCCGCGATTATTGGGAGTGCAGCCGGGGCAATTACAGATGCGCGGTGCTTTTAGGTTCACCGGCACGATAGAAGGTGCCGAGAGAAAAGACGGATGGAATTTACTTAACGGCAACTACGGCGAAGATGTGGTGCCGGCGGTTGGGGATTATCAAACGATTATCTGGGCACTTGGAAAAGCCATTGGAGATGAGCTTGAATACACCGATGAGAAGGGCCGAGGGTTTCGGCTGCGTCTGGTTGGAATGCTGAAGAATTCAATCTTGCAGGGGAGTTTGCTTATCGCTGAAGATGAGTTTGTCAGGCGTTTCCCGTCGGAGGATGGATACAGGATTTTTCTTGTGGATGTCGGGCTGCGGCAGGCTCCGCCCGGACGAGTTGCTGCGGACAAAGCCGAAGCGGTCGCTGGAATACTTTCTACAAGATTAAGAGACTTTGGACTGGCACTGACGCCGGCGACGCAGCGGCTGGAGGCTTTCAGCGCTGTTGAAAATACGTATCTATCGATATTTCAATTGTTAGGAGGTCTTGGACTTATTCTCGGCAGCGTGGGGCTCGGACTGGTGGTGCTTCGCAACGTGCTTGAGAGGCGAGGTGAGCTTGCAATGCTGCGGGCTGTGGGATTTGACAAAGCAGCACTCAAGAGGATGGTGTTTTACGAGCACGCCGGTCTACTGCTGTGCGGTATGGCCTGTGGGATTATGGCTGGGCTGGTGGCAGTGTGGCCTGCTCTGAAATCAACAGCATCGCAAGTGCAATATTCTTCGCTGATATTGACGATTGCTGCTATAGGAATCAGCGGTGTGGTGTGGATACGGATTGCCTCAGCCTTTGCACTCGGCGGGGAAATGTTGGAGGCGTTAAGGAATGAATAGAGCAATATCCGATTTTCGATTTACGATTTTCAATTTACGATTTTCGATATCCGATTTTTGGTTTGAAATCGACAATCGGAATTCGGCAATCGGCAATAGAAATTATGTCGAATGAGAAATGTATGAAGGATTCTTTTAATGCAAAGGGTTCCCATTTAGTGAGCACCGCCCCTCAGAGTGGGGTCGGGACGAGCTTTTTGCAGAATGTTGTCCCGAAGATAATACCAGCCGGATTGGCTGTTGTAGGTGTGGTTCTGCTGTATGTATGGCTTAGCGCCGATGCAGCGATGGAGTTAACGGAGCGCCTGCCGATTGCTGAGAACGCACCCGAAATGCTTTCGGATGAAGGTGATGGCAAGGGACTGCAGGGGCAGTTGATTGAGCTCGACGGCAAGCCGGCGGATTTGCCCGGTGCGTGGCCGCGGTTCAGGGGGGCAAACTTCGACGCGGTAAGCAGTGAGGATGTTGCGCTTGCCAGGACTTGGCCGACGGATGGGCCGAGAGTCCTGTGGTCTATCGAGGTCGGCGAAGGTTACGCCGGGGCAGCAGTTTTAGCTGGGCGAGTGTATCTTTTGGATTATGACCACCAAAACCAGGCGGATGTGATTCGATGTTTGTCACTTGCCGACGGTAGAGAAATATGGCGGTACTGGTATCCTGTCAAGGTCAAACGCAACCACGGGATGAGCAGAACTGTGCCGGCGGTAACAGAGAAGTATATTGTGACATTGGGACCGAAATGTCACGTTACGTGTCTGGATTCGGTGACTGGCCAGTTTCACTGGATGCTGAACCTTGTAAAAGATTTCGGCGCGAAGGTTCCGCCGTGGTATGCAGGGCAGTGTCCGCTCATCGAGGACGGCAAAGCGATAATTGCCGTCGGCGGTGATTCGCTGGTAATAGCGGTGGACTGCGAGACCGGCGGGATTGTATGGCAAAGTCCCAACCCTCACGGCTGGGTTATGACACATTCGTCGGTGATGCCGGCTGAGTTTGTGGGCGTGCGTATGTATGTTTATTGCGGCAGCGGAGGAGTGGCGGGCGTTTCGGCGAAGGACGGCAGTATTTTGTGGGAAAACACAGATTGGAAGATTCGCGTTGCCAATGTTCCGACACCTGTAATGGTGGGTGAGGGATGCATTTTTCTGTCCGGCGGCTACAACGCGGGAAGTATGATGCTGCAATTAACGCGGGAAGGCGACAGGATAAGCACGCAAACGGTTTTCCGACTTCAGCCGGAGTTATTCGGCTCGCCGCAACATACGCCTATTTTTTATGACGGCTATATCTACGGGGTCAGGCCGGACGGGCAGTTGGCCTGTCTCGACACGGATGGCGGGGTCGTTTGGACCAGCACAAGCGCTCATCAATTTGGACTTGGCCCGTATACAATCGCTAACGGATTGATATATGTTATGAATGACTCTGGAGTGTTGACCATGGCAGAGGCGACGCCGAGCGGCTATGTGCAGCGGGCCTCCGTGAAGGTGCTGGAAGGGCCGGACTCCTGGGGACCTATGGCGATTGCATCCGGCAGGTTGATTTTGCGTGACCTGAACCGAATGGTATGCCTTGATGTCTCAGAGCAGTAGGGCCCCTGCGGTTTGCTGCGCGAGCCAGCAGCAGGGGCGTTGAATGCGAACGTTTTGTGTGCTATAATGAACTTTTGTCAGGTTTTGCTGTAGAGTGTTATAAGGTGCCGAAAGGAAAAGACGATTGGAACAATAGAAGACAGAGGACAGAGGGGAGAATACAGAATACAGAATACAGAATACAGAAGATGTGCATGATTCCCAATATCCGGATTAAGATTTTCGCCGGTGTGCTTACTGCCGTTGCTGTTATCATCGGCGGTGTTGCTGTGGTACGGCTTGATACGACGGGTAAAAAAGGCAGCGGCCTGGGGAAAGAGTTCGTTTATGACGTTAAAGACCTGGCAAAGATTGACCCCAACCTTATTCTTTATGAAGAGGCAGCCAAAGCAATCAGTACAGGCTTTGCCGATTCACGCGCTATTACAGTTGATTCTCAAGGCTCTATCTTTATAGCCGGTGACAAGACCGTTCGTATGTTTGCTGAAAATGGTGATTTGCTCAACGAGATTCAGCTCGCCGATGGGCCGAGGTGTTTGGCGGTAGCTGATGACGGTAAGATTTATGTTGGGATGAAGGAACACGTGGAAGTTTATGATGGCCGGGGAAAGCGGCTGGCAGCCTGGGAGAGTCTTGGTGATGATGCGGTCCTGACCAGTATCGCCGTTTCAAAAGATGATGTGTTCGTTGCCGATGCCGGCAATCGCATTGTTCTGCGTTACGATACCACCGGCAGGTTAATCAACCGTATCGGCGAGAAAAACGAAGGCCGAAATGTTCAGGGTTTTGTAATACCGAGTCCTTATTTCGACCTTGCAGTTGGTAGAGACAGACTTTTGCGAGTGGTCGATCCCGGACGGCATCATATTGAAGCGTATACTTTTGACGGTGACCTTGAATTTTCGTGGGGCAAGTTCTCGTCGAGTGTGGAAGGTTTCATCGGCTGCTGCAATCCCGTAAATTTTGCAATGCTTGAGGATGGTAGTTTTGTCACATGTGAGAAGGGCCTGACCAGGGTCAAAATTTACGATGCTGGAGGCACTTTTGTAGGCGTGGTAGCAGGGCCGGAGCAATTGGTCGAAAGCGGCACCGCGGGTATTTGTAATTTCCCCGCTGAATGTCAGGCCGGCGGCTTTGATGTGGCTGTCGATGCGGCAGGGCGGGTCTTGGTGCTCGATACAATTAAGAATGTCGTGAGAATATTTACCAAGATTAAGGCAGGATGAAGACAGAGGACAGAGGACAGAATACAGAAGACAGAATACAGAAGACAGAGAACAATGAACGATGAACAGCGAGCAATGAACAAACGTTCCAGACAGGTTCACAGCCGGCGAGCATTATTTGCAGGTGTTTTTCGGTATGCAACTTTGGGGATGCTGGGAGCGGCTGGCGGCTGGGGATTTGCAAAAAGATACAGATTTGTGCGAGAAGGCAAGTGCATTGGCCGTGGAATTTGCCGGGGCTGTGAGGTTTTCAAGGAGTGTGGTCTGCCCCAGGCTCTATCAACAAAACAAGTCTTAGAGAGTAGATGATGGCCGAAGACAAGAACAGTGTTAACAGACGCCACTTTTTGAAAGACAGTCTTTGGGGGGCGTGTTTGGCCGGTCTTGGCGGTATAGCTGGTTTCTTGAGCAGAAAAAGCAAAAGGACGAATACGGTCTGGCAAATCGACCCGGAAAAGTGCATTGCATGTGGCAACTGTGCGACTTATTGCGTGCTGGAAGAGTCAGCGGTGAAGTGCGTGCACGCTTATGCGATGTGCGGATACTGTAAAATCTGTTTCGGCTTTTTCGGGCCGGAGCCCTTCGATATCAGTGAGGCGGCAGAAAATCAACTTTGTCCGACAGGGGCGATAAAACGTACCTTTGTTGAGGACCCGTATTACGAGTACACCATCGATGAAAAACTCTGCAACGGTTGCGGTAAGTGCGTCAAGGGCTGTAATACTTTCGGTAATGGGTCGTTGTTTCTCCAGGTGCGTCAAGACCGCTGTTTGAACTGTAATGAATGCTCGATTGCTGTAGCTTGTCCTTCGGGTGCGCATAAGCGGGTCCCTGCAGACAAGCCGTACTTGCTCAAGAAAGTGGACCACGCTTAATGATACGTTTTGGTCATATTATATTCGGCTTAGCTTTTTTGTTGAGCTTATGCGCGGTTGTATCAGCCGTTGAGCGTTTTCCCCCGCCTGAATTCGAAAGTGGTTATGAGCGGCCAAGCCCGACTACACCCCATCCGCGGCAAGATATTTACGAATACATTGACGCAGCGGTGCTTTTGGCGGCGCTGTTGGTGTCTTCATATCTGGCTTTGAGAAAGCGCAGCCGACGGGCAATTTTTATTATGATGGTGTTTTCATTGCTCTATTTCGGCTTTTGGCGAAAGGGCTGTGTCTGTCCGATAGGGGCGGTTGCGAATATTGTTCTGTCGGTTTTTGACCGCAGCTATACTGTGCCCATTGTGGTGGGGTTGTTTTTTCTGCTGCCGCTTGTGTTTACACTGCTTTTCGGAAGGACCTTCTGCGCGGCAGTTTGCCCTTTAGGGGCGATGCAGGATTTGGTGCTGCTGCGGCCGGTCCCGGTGCCGAACTGGGCCGAAAGCGGGCTGCGGTTGTTTGCGTATGTTTACTTAGGGATGGCGGTTCTGTTTGCAGCCACCGGCAGTGCTTTTGTGATTTGCAGGTATGACCCGTTCGTTTCATTTTTCCGTTTGAGCTGGAACTTGAACGTTTTGATACTTGGAGCGTGCTTCTTGCTGGTGGGTGTGTTTATAGGGCGGCCATATTGCCGGTTTGTGTGTCCGTACGGTGTGATTCTAAGACAACTATCGCGGCTGTCAAAATGGCGCGTTGCTATTACTCCCGATGAGTGCGTTCAGTGCAGGCTGTGTGAAGATTCGTGTCCCTTTGGTGCTATCAAAGTACCGACAACCGCTTGGCCGGTGCATGAATATAACAAAAGTAAAAAGACATTGGTGTTTCTAATTATTTTGCTGCCTGTGTTGATGTTCATAGGTGGATGGATGGCCTCCGGCGTTAGGATGGTGACATCACGCATGCATGAAACGGTCAGGCTGGCCGAGCGCATCTATTTGGAAGACACAGGCAAGGTCGAAGGGACTACAAACGCCAGTTTGGCCTTTAGAGCAACGGGCAAAGAGGTTAAAGAGCTTTACGAGGAGGCTTCAAACATCCGGGCGAAGTTTGGGCTGGGCGGCTGGCTTTTTGGGGGATTTGTGGGTCTGGTAATAGGCCTTAAGCTTATTGGCCTGTCCGTAAGACGGCAAAGGAAAGATTACGAGGCTGACAGGGCGAGCTGCGTGGCGTGCGGCCGATGTTTTGAATACTGCCCGAAAGAGCACGTCAGGCTCAAGAAAGCAAAAGAAATTGTTGGTAAAAGCTAATGAATGCTCGTATCGACGATACTTCCGGTGACACACCTCCGCGTCCTTTTGTCTCGCTGCCCCCCCTGCTTTCTTGCGAAAGCAAGAAGGGGGGAGACGCAGGGGCAGGCAAAGACAAGAGCGGGGGGAACCCAAAGGATATTGAGGCGACGAATCCGTGGCACAGAAGCGCGGTGGCAACGGCCGTTGTCGGAGCGTTTTTCTCCGTCATTATACTTACACTTATTGTTCAAAATTACGTTCGGGGCAGGATAATAGAGCCGAGACGGGAAAAGGAGCTGGAGAATTTAAAAATAACGATTAAGAACCAGTCTGACAATGAGCAGCTTTTGTTGCGGATTCGAGAATTGGATTTGCGGTTCAGACAGGACAAAATCCGGCGCCGGGATTTTTCGCGCAAAGGCAGCTACTTGCTTCTTGGCAGTGTGGTGGTGATGCTGATTGGCGTAAAGTGTGCGGGCGCTGAATTAAAACTCAAAACTCAAAACTCAAAACTCAAATCTTTGGTTTTGCCGCGAAGCGAGGGCCCACCGCAGTTCCACAGGGACGAGGCTTACGGGCGGGCCCGCCAAGCAATGTTAGCTCGATGGGCGGTTACTGCGGGGTTAGTGATATTAGGAGCAGGGGTGCTTTTTCTCATAACGCGCCCCTGGATTGATTTTAACGCAGCCGATATGGCGAGCACTTCTTATCCTTCGACGGAGGAGATTAATAAGAATTGGCCGAGCTTTCGCGGTCCTGGCGGACTCGGGATAAGTGCGTATACAAACGTGCCAACTAATTGGAGCGGCAAGACAGGCGAAGGGATTCTCTGGAAGACTAAGGTGCCGCTTTCGGGCTTTAATTCGCCGGTTGTCTGGGGCGACCATGTTTTTCTTTCCGGCGGTGACAAAAATAAGCTCGAAGTATACTGCTTTGATGCACTTTCGGGAAAGCTGCTGTGGACAGGCGATGTCGCGGCCCCTCCCAAAGGTGAAAAAGAGATTGACGTCAAGGAAGATACCGGTTTCGCCGCACCTACCCTGGTGACAGACGGCCGACGAGTTTATGCAATTTTTGTAACCGGGGACGTTGAGTGTTTTGACTTAGGCGGGAAAAAGCTCTGGGCTCGAAGTCTCGGTATACCTGACAGTGCGTATGGGTATGCCTCTTCGCTTGCGATGTACAGGAACCTACTTTTGATTCAATACGACCAGGGGTTGGCTGAGGATGAGAAGTCTAAGTTAATAGCTTTGAATGTATTTTCAGGTCAGACTGTGTGGGAGACGAAACGGCCTGTCCCAAATTCGTGGGCATCGCCGATAGTAGCCACGATTGGGAATCAACATCAGGTAGTAGCCTGCGGCGATCCCTGGGTTATAGCTTATAATCCTGTTAACGGCACGGAGCTCTGGCGGGCGAAATGCCTAACCGGTGACATTGCACCGTCGCCAATCTGCGTCAATGGGCTGGTGTTTGCGATAGAGCCATATACCAAACTGGTGGCCATCCGGCCGGACGGGCGGGGCGATGTTACCCAAACACATATTGCCTGGAGCATCGAAGACGGCACCCCGGATGTTTGCTCTCCAGTCAGTAACGGTGAGCTATTATTTCTGCTGACAACCGAGGGATTGCTTATGTGTTATAAGGTTGCGGACGGGGCAAAGTTGTGGGAGAAAGAGCTGGAGGAGTATTTCCGGGCGTCGCCAAGTCTGGTTGGTAACCTCGTGTACGTTTTGAGCGAGAAGGGCGTTATGTTTATCATTGAAGCCGGACCCGAATATAAGGAGCTGGCCAGATGTGAGCTGGGCGAGGGCTGTTATGCGTCGCCTGCTTTTGCGGATGGCCGCATCTATATCCGGGGGCTTGAGAACCTGTACTGCGTAGGGAAGTGAGCATATACAAGACTCAAGACCCGAGACAGAAGACAAAGGACAGAGAACAAAAAACAAAGAACGACGACCAGTGAACTATGAACGAACTGGATTTGACATTTGTAGACCAGGCCATTGGTAAAATCGGCACCGGACGCGAGAAGGTGCTTGAGATTTTGCAGGCCTTGCAGGGCCACTTTGGCTATCTGCCGCAAGAAGCCCTTGAGCGGGTTTGTGAGTTGACGGACATTACCGCTGCGTCGATTGCCGGCGTCTCGACTTTCTATGGTCAGTTTCGGCATCGGCCGGCGGGTCGTCATATAATTCGCCTTTGTGTGGGCACAGCGTGCCATGTCAAGGGGGCGGATTTGGTCTGTGATGCTTTTCGCAGGCACTTGGACATTGCGGATGACCAAGACACCGACGCGGAAGGAATGTTTACTCTGGAGAAGGTGGCGTGCCTGGGATGCTGCACTCTGGCACCGGCAGTGAACATCGGCAGCGTAACATATGGGCACCTTACTCCGAATACGGTTCCGACGGTTCTGAGTGATTTCCTCAGATACGAAGAGGCCAAGAAAAGTTATATACAAATAGTACATAAGCGTCAAGAGCCCAAAGCCGACTCCCACGGCGAGATTCGTATTGGTCTGGGTTCCTGTTGCGTCGCGCGAGGCAGCGGCAAACTGTATAAGGCCCTTCAGCAAGCCCTCGATGAGACGGGCGTGCGGGCAATGGTAAAACGTGTCGGATGTGTCGGCATGTGCTACCAGACGCCGCTGTTGGAAGTGGTCCTGACCGATGATGCCAGGTTTCTTTATGCGAAGGTGCAGCCGGAAGACGCAAAATCTATCGTGCTGCGGCACTTTAAGGTACAAGGAATAAGAAAAAAAATCTCGAACACGGTTTCGCATGTGCTGGACAATATTTTAACCGATGAAAGCTGGGAACCCGTCAGGCGTTACTGCGTCAATGTGCGTGACCAGTCGGTGTCGGATTTTTTGGACAAACAAATACATATCGCTACTGAGCACCGCGGGCGTATCGACCCGGTTAATCTTGACGAATATGTGCGGAATGACGGATTCAAGGCGCTGCGAAGGTGTGTAAACGAGCTGAGGCCGCAAGAAGTTATCGGGGTGATTGAGAGCAGTGGGCTTCGCGGAAGGGGCGGTGCCGGTTTTCTAACGCATCTGAAATGGTCCGCCGTGCGCGATAATGAGTCTGAGAAAAAATACGTGATTTGCAACGGCGATGAGGGCGACCCGGGCGCCTTTATGGACAGGATGCTGATGGAGTCTTATCCTTACCGTATCATCGAAGGTATGACGATAGCTGCATATTCAGTCGGAGCAGATGAGGGTTGTTTTTATATTCGCGCAGAGTATCCGCTTGCAATCGAGCGTGTGAGCCAGGCGATAGACATCTGTCAAGAGCGCGGGTTTCTGGGTAACGACATCATGGGGAGCGGCTTTTCGCTGAGTCTTAAGATTTCGGCTGGGGCCGGTGCATTTGTATGCGGTGAGGAGACGGCGCTTATGGCCAGTATAGAGGGCCGGCGGGGTATGCCGCGCTTGCGGCCGCCATATCCAGCCCAAAGCGGGCTTTGGGGCAAGCCGACACTTATTAATAATGTCGAGACGTATGCGGTCGTGCCGTGGATTGTCCGCAATGGTGCCCAAGCCTTTGCGAGGCTTGGAACAAGCAGCAGTAAAGGGACAAAGGTTTTTGCGCTTGCGGGAAAGGTGGCTCGGGTGGGTCTGATTGAGGTGTCGATGGGCATTTCAATCCGTCAGATTATAGAAAAGGTCGGCGGAGGGATTGCAGGGGGATTGCGATTAAAAGCGGTGCAGGTGGGCGGGCCCTCCGGTGGGTGTGTGCCGGCGGAACTGGCGGATATTTGCGTGGACTATGAGACGCTCAACGATGTTGGTGCGATGATGGGCTCCGGTGGAATGGTGGCGCTGGATGAGTCGGACTGCATGGTTGATATCGCACGTTATTTCCTGCAGTTTACGCAGAATCAGTCTTGCGGCAAGTGCACTTTCTGCCGGATAGGCACGCGGCGCATGCTGGATATTCTCGACCGATTGTGTGCCGGGCAGGGCAAAAAAGGCGACGTGGAAGAACTGGAGCATTTGGCTGTGATGGTTAAAAAGTCAAGTCTATGTGGACTTGGCAAAACCGCGCCGAACCCGGTTCTTTCCACTATCAAATACTTCCGTGACGAGTACGAGGCTCATCTTGAGAAGCGATGTCCTGTGGGCAAATGCAAAGCGCTTATTACATATTCGCTGACAGATGATTGCATAGGCTGCACTTTGTGCGCCCAGCACTGTCCGGCCGAGGCCATTGCAATGACGCCGTATCAGAAGCACGAAATCGACCCGGAGAAGTGTATTCGCTGCGGGACGTGCAAGAGTGTATGTCCGACAGATGCCGTTAAGGTTCAGTAACCGATGCCCAAGCTGATTATCGATAATCGTGAGGTCGAAGTTGACGATGGGGCTACGGTTCTCGATGCCGCCGATAAGCTGGGAATCGAAATTCCCACAATGTGCTTTCTGAAAGGGCATAATGCGTCGACCAGTTGTATGGTGTGTGTGGTCAAAGTCGACGGACTGGTTAATCTTGTGCCGGCCTGCGGAACTTTGGCCCAAGACGGTATGCGTGTTGAAAGCAATTGCGAAGAAGTCTATCAGGCGAGAAAGGCGGCTTTGGAGCTGCTTTTAAGTGACCATGTGGGTGACTGCATTGGGCCGTGCCAGGCAGCTTGTCCTGCCGGTATGAATATTCCATTGATGATTCGTCAGATTGCTGCCGGTGAGCTTGGCGATGCAATTGCTACTGTAAAAAAGGATATTGCGCTGCCCGCGGTGCTGGGGCGGATTTGTCCAGGACCGTGCGAGCGGGCGTGCAGGCGGAATGCGTTTGATGAGGCGGTTTCAATCTGCCTTTTGAAACGGTACGTGGCTGACGTTGACCTGCTATCTGGGAAGCCGTATATGCCGGCTTGCAAACCGGTGCGGAATAAGCGGGTAGCTATTGTTGGGGCTGGAGCGGCAGGATTGGCTGCCGCCTATTATCTGCGGCAGGATGGTTTTGATTGCACAGTTTTTGACGACCATGAAAAGCCGGGCGGGGCGCTGCGATATGCGGTTTCACAAGAGAAGCTCCCGAGGGACGTGCTCGATAAGGAGATTGCTTTGATTGAGAAATTGGGCGTGAAATTTCAAGGCCGAACACGGGTCCCGATAACAGCGGGAGCAATGGAAGATTTGCGCAAAGATTTTGATGCAGTGTTCGTGGCGGTTGGCGAGCTAAAACCTGGCGACGCTGGGTCGATGGTGCTTAAGACGGATTCAAATGGTATCGTAATAGACGGTAAAACTTACCAGACGAATCTGGCAGGCGTGTTTGCAGGTGGGGACGCAGTTCGCCGGCGAAGAATTACGGTCAGGGCGGTGGCGGACGGGAAGGAAGCGGCTGTGTCTATTGGTCAGTATTTGTCCGGCCGGCTAATAGCCGGGGCGGCTAAGGAGTTTAACACTCATATTGGCAAACTCAAAGATGGCGAGATAGAAAAATTTATTGCCTGCGCCAGTAAAGCTCCGCGGGCCAGGCCGTCACGAGAGGATTACGGTTTTACCGACGAGCAGGCCCGGGGCGAGGCGGCGAGGTGCCTGCATTGTGACTGCCGAAAGGCCGAGAGCCCGCCTGCCCAGAGCCCGCCTGCCCAGAGTCTCGTACGGCGGGCAGGTCAGGTACGGCGGGCAGGCTGTAAACTGCGACAATATGCTCAGGAATATGGAGCCAGGCCAGGCCGATATAAGGGCGAGCGTCGGTCGTTTGTTCAGTATGTTCAGCACCCGGATGTAATTTATGAGCCAGGCAAGTGTATAAGCTGTGGTCTTTGCGTACAGATTGCCGCTGAGGCCGGCGAAAAGCTTGGATTGACGTTTATAGGCCGTGGCTTTGATGTACGCGTGGCGGTGCCCTTTGAGCGCTCAATGGCTGAAGGGCTCCAGCGCTGCGCGAGCCAGTGCGTAGCAGCTTGCCCAACGGGAGCACTGGCCGGAAGTCAGATGTCAATTGTCAGAGGTCAGAGGACAGAGGACAGATAACAGAGGACAGATAAAAGAGGTCAGAGGACAGAGGACAGAGCGCGAAAAACAAGATAAAATACGAAATCCGAAGCACGAAATTCGAAACAAATTAGAAATTTGAATGTTCAAATTTTCAAAACCAACCTGCTTCGGCGATACGCAGCACGGCGAGGTGTTTTGGTTATTTGAATTTTTGTTATTCGATATTGTTTCGGATTTCGATACTTGTCTGACGACAGTCAAGATTCGAATTTCGTATTTATACATAAAAGGAGGTTTCTTCTGACTTCTGTCTTCTGACCTCTGACTTCTGTTTTCTGCTTTAGGTTGACATTCGAAGGAGAATTTTGTATAGGGGTCTCACAGGCTAAGGTTCGTGTTGGCTCGGCCAAGCCGAGATATGCGAGCTCTGCCCCGACGAGCATTGAAATTTATTTTTTTGGAGAAACACGATGGAATTGCGAAAAGTAATTAAAGGTTACGCAGCGGCAATGGTCTTCGGACTCGGCGTAAGTGCAATTGGAGCAGGCTCTTATAGTATCGCTGATGCGGCGGATTGGCCCAACTGGCGAGGGCCTAATCACAACGGCGTATCAAGCGAAACCGGCTGGAGCGTAACTTGGCCAGAAGGCGGGCCGAAAGTACTATGGAAAAAGTCGATTGGAACCGGGTTTGCTTCGATGGCTGTGAGTAATGGCCGGGTCTATGCGTTGGGCAACATCGACGATAAGGATATACTTTATTGTCTGGATGCTGAAACGGGCAAGGAAATATGGAAGAAGTCCTACGCGTGCCCTTTATATGATAAGGAACATGAAGGCGGTCCCTCTGCGACACCTACGGTAGACGGTGATGCAGTTTACACCTTAAGCAAGGATGGTGACGCTATCTGTTTCAAGGCAGCGACAGGTGAAATAGTCTGGCATAAGAAACTGAACAGGGAATTGGGTTTAAAACGACCTTCCTGGTACTTTGCCAGCTCGCCGCTTGTAATCGACAACATGATTATTCTTAACGCGGGTAGCCGAGGTATCGCTCTTAATAAAGCTGATGGTCGCGTGATATGGAAAAATGGGAATGACGCCCCCGGCTACGCTACGGCGGTTCCTTTCACTATGGACGGCCAAAAATCCGTTGTTATATTTGCGGCCACGGAAATTGTGGGATTGATTGCGGCAACGGGAAAAATAGTCTGGCAATATCCGTGGAAGACGAGCTGGGACGCCAATATCGCAGACCCTATCGTTTCTGGTGATACAGTGTTCGTTTCTTCCGGATATAATAAAGGCTGCGGACTTTTCAGAATCGGGGTGGATAAACTAAACGAAATTTGGCAAAATAAAAACATGCGAAACCATTTCAACAGCTCGGTGCTGTGGCAGGGACATGTTTATGGCTTCGATGATGCGCCCGAGCTGAGGTGTCTGGATTTCCAGACCGGGCAGATAAAATGGTCACAGGCAAGACTCGGCAAAGGCAGCCTTATGATTGCCGACGGTAAGCTGATTATCCTCAGTGAAAAGGGCAAGCTGGTAATTGCAGAAGCTTGCCCTGAGAAATTCGAGGAGCTGGCCTCATCGCAGATATTGAAAGGCAAGTGCTGGACTGTTCCGGTCCTGGCGAACGGCAGAATCTATGCCCGCAATGCTGATGGGCAGTTGGTTTGTGTCGATGTCAGCAGCAAGGGCTGAGAATTTGTCGGTGCAGTCGATTAGGATTACGGTGACAATGGTCCAGATGTATCGTCTCCATACAAACATACTTAGAGTTTCTTTTGCAAAGGTTTATGAATATGTTAAGAACGATTAGAGAATGTCTATTTATCAATGTCTTTGTTCTTGCACTATGTTTAATTGGATTGAGCTATTATAGTGCTGCTGGGGCGGCGGATTTATCCGACATACGTGCGGCGGATTGGCCGCAATGGCGTGGGCCGAATCGCGACGGCAAATCGTTGGAAACCGGCCTTGCGAAAAAGTGGCCGCAAGGCGGGCCAAAACTGTTATGGTCCATAGAAGGGCTGGGAATGGGCTTTTCAACGGTTTCCATCGCAAATGGTCTGGTGTACACTACAGGTATGATAGGTAAAGAAGGAATCCTTTTCGCTATTGACCGGCAGGGAAATTTGAAATGGAAGAAATCGTACGGTGAGGAGTGGCGAGGGGCGCATCCGGGCGTGCGAACCACGCCGACGGTTGATGGAGAACGTCTTTATGTTATGAGCGGGCAGGGCAGAGTCGTCTGCTTTGATGCAAAAACCGGCGAAGAAAATTGGGCGGTCGACACTTTGAAAAGATTTGACGGCAAGAATATCACCTGGGGCATTTCCGAGTCGGTTCTGGTCGACCGGGACAATGTGATATGCACACCCGGCGGAAAAGACGCGACTATTGTCGCATTGAATAAGATGAACGGGGAAACCGTCTGGACAAGCAAGGGATTAAGCGAAAAGCCCTGCTATTCTTCGCTCATCCTGGTTGAGAGGGGCGGCAATCGTCTGGTTGTGACCATGACCGAAAACTTTGTTGTCGGGGTGGACGCCGATACAGGGAAGGTATTGTGGCTGGACAAATTTGAGGAATATCAGAAAGAGCCCAAGCCAATCAATCCTGTTACTCCGGTCTATTACAACGGCTGCGTATACGCTACGAGCGGCTATGATAACGGCGGGGCGATGCTGGAGCTTTCGGAGGACGGCAGCAAGGTGTCGAGGAAATGGGTAGATACGACCCTCGACTGCCATCACGGCGGTGTCGTTGTCGTGGATGGCTATATCTATGGAGCAAACTGGAAGAGCAACAAGAGCGGTAACTGGGTCTGCCTTGACTGGGACAGTGGAAAAGTAATGTACGAAAAGGAATGGATTTGCAAGGGCTCGATTATCTATGCCGACGGCATGTTGTACTGCTACGAAGAAAAAAAGGGAACAGTAGCTCTGGTAAAGGCATCGCCCGACGGGTTTGATGTCGTTAGCTCTTTTGAAGTATCGAAGGGAAGCGGTGAGCATTGGGCGCATCCTGTGGTCTGTGACGGCCGACTCTATATCCGCCACGGTGACGCTTTGATGGTTTATGATATTAGGACAGAAGACAGAAGACAGAAGACAGAATACAGAATACAGAATACAGAAGACAGAAGATAGAAGGCAGAAGGCTGTTCTCTGTTTGCATCTGTAAAATATGATTCGAAAAGGTAAGGTTCCTAACGGGTTGAATAGAAAAACGTCAAACAACAGCCGAGGCCACGAAGACGGCCAACCTATACGTGAACACGGCCCCTCGGAGGGACGGGGTGAATACTCGCACACTGCCGAGCTTATCAATAACCTTCCCTATTTGGCTATGATAGTTCTGGGGACGGCTGTCTTGATTGTGGGCTTTCAGGCTACGGCGGGCTCCGCCCCGACGAGCGGCGGGTCGGTGTGGGGATGGATAGGAGGCGGCGCGTACCTGATTTACGGCTTAGCCGGGGCATTATGGATTATAGTTTTCGTATGTCCGTATTGCAGATATTGGGGCACGCGAGCTTGCCCGTGTGGATATGGGCGCGTAGCCGCGAAGCTTCGAGAAAAAAAAGCAGCCGAGCGCTTTAATGAAAAGTTCAAGAAGCATATACCCGTGATTATTCCTTTGTGGTTGATACCGGTATTTACCGGTGCAGCTCTTGTCATTTACAGCTTTTCCTGGGTGTTATTGGTATTGCTTATTGCATTTGTCCTCAATGCGTTCGTAGTCCTGCCTCTGCTTTCGGTCAAACATGGATGTAGAGGCTGTCCTCAGAAGGGTGCCTGTCCCTGGATGGGACGCGAGGCGAGTCATTGACTGGTGCACGCACCAACGCATTTTCAATTTTCGATTTTCAATTGGCAATTGGAAATCGGCAATCGCAATTTAGGCTGGCGATGGCCGACGGTATCGATTCATCAGGGCGAAAAAATAGGCGACCACGCACAGGGCTGCTGTTCCCACGGCACCTACGATTATAGGGTCAAGGTCGCACTGTGCCCACTGCCATGAGGTAGGCAGGTTGCGTGCAAAGGTTGCCCAACTGATAACGGCGATACTTACCCCGATCGACATAAGACCCTGCCAAAGAAGAAGGCGGACTCGCAGAAAAGACAGAATAAACAGGCCCAAAAGCGCACCGCCAAAGATTCCCGAAATCTGCCACCAAACATCCAAAATACTCTTCGCCCGAATCATCAAGAGGGCGGCGCCGGTTCCAAGCAGGCCCCATACCGCTGTTGCCGAACGCAGAAATACCACGCTGGCACGTTCTCCAATATCTGGATTAAGATATCGTTTATGAAAGTCCAGCAACGAAACCGTGGCCGAGCAATTCAAGGCTGAGTCCACGGTACTCATTGCAGCGGCTAAAATAGCAGCGATAATTAGCCCCTTTAGACCGGACGGCACCTCTGTCGCGATAAAGTACGGGAAGACCTGGTCGCCTGTTGTTACCTGCTGCCCAAGCTTATGTCCCCCTTGAGAATAAAAGGCAAAAAGGGCCGTTCCAATATAAAGAAAGACCGCAGTGAGAGGAATATAAATCAGCATCGCAATCCAGATTGAGCGTTTTGCATCTCGCTCTGTGGGAACAGAGCAATATTTCTGCACGTAGTTCTGGTCGGCCAGCAGGCTCCGCAGATTCTCCGTGACTCCGTATATGACCATCACCCATATCGTTCGGTCGAACAGGTGTTTCTGGGGGGTCAGGGTGAACTTCAAGCTGCCCAAGCTAAACTTATTATTGTCGATAGCGGCTTGTATTAAGGGCAGCGGCCCGGAGAAAACGTCAAGCGACAGACTGACGGCGCAAACGAGGATGCCTATAATCATAATTGCCGACTGCAGAACGTCGGTCCAAATAACGGCCTCCATTCCGCCGAGCAGTGTGTAAAAAATTGTAACAAGGCCGATGATTATAATGACCACAGCGATGTTCCACGGGACAAACGTGCTTAATAGCAAGCCGGCCAGGTAAAGAATTACTGCGACGCGCCCGACCATATACAGGACAAACGCCAGTGCCGCGTACACTTGTCCCCAGGCACCGAGCCGGGCCTCGAGAAACGTGTAAACGGAAATCAATCGCATATTTCGATAATAGGGCACGGCGTACTTACAAACCAGCCAGACTACAGGGGGGATGCAAAGCGAGAAAATGATGGGATGCCAGTTGCTGTCGAAGGCCTTGCCGGGGGTGGCAATGTATGAAATACTGCTGGTATAAGTGCTCATTACCGCCAGTCCCGCCGCCCACGCAGGAATGGAACGGTCGGCAACCATAAATTGTTCTGCTGTGCGACTTTTGCGTCTGTAGTACACACCCATCACAATCAGCGCGCAACAGTAAAGAAATAAAATGCCGATATCAACTGAGTTAAGGCTTGTCTGCATAATCTTTGGCCAGAAATCAGAAGTCAGAAGTCAGAATATCTGTCTTCTGTTCTCTGTCGTTTATCCTTTCTGCGTAATTCCCAGCTCTTTTACGTAGCGGGCAACCACATTGCGCTCTGCGCGACGAAAACGGTGAAACGGTTCAGCTAAAAAGTCATTGCAAATACCCACGCATGAAAGCGCACACTTTAGCCCCTTTAAGAAACTCGATTCATACCGTCCAACGCTATAGATGGTGGTGCTTATTTGCATCACTTTTTTCTGCAGTGACTCGACCTTCGGCAGGTCCCTCGAGCACGCTGCATTGTAAAGGTCGACATAGAGCTTGGGAACAAGGTTTGCGCCTCCGCAGACACCGCCATGCCCACCCAACAAAATGGCCTCGGCCAGCAGCTCCTCCGGACCCATAAGAAGTGAGAAGTCGGGGCGGTCCTTAAGCAAGGACTGAAGCTGATGAAAATAGGCCATGTTGCCGGAGCTGTCCTTCAGGCCTACGATGCCGCTAATTTCGGCTGCCGTCTGCACGGTCGCAGGCTCGAAAATCAGCTTGGTGTGGCTCGGCATGTTGTACAAAAATAGTGGCAGCGGCAGCTCGGGCGTTAGATGCCTGAGATACTCGAGCAGCTCAGCCTGGCCCGCAGGGAAGTAATACGGCGGAGCTAATACGACGGCCTGTGCGCCGGCATCTTTTGCTTTGGACGCAATGTTTAGCGATTCCACAAAACATGTGTCGGTGATTCCGACCAGCACTGGAACCCGGCCCTTGACCTGGCCGCAGACGCGTTCAATGAGCTCACATCGAAGACGGTGACTTAGACTCGGTGCCTCACCCGTTGTCCCGAGGATAAACAAGCCATGCACGCCGCCGGTGAGAATGTGCTCAATCAGCCGCTCCAGTCCGGCGGTATCGAGAGTATCGCGGTCCAGAAGGGGGGTAACCATCGGTGGAATAATGCCGCGTAGAGGCCTGCCCGCCGTACAAGACTCTGGGCAGGCGGGCCGTGGTAATACATTCGAGCTCGATTCCATATTTATCAATTCTCCATATTCAGACCGGCTATACAATAACCAAAATTGTAATCTTCGTCAACTATTCAACCGTCCGGTTAATCCGTGTAATCTGCGGTTCAATTTAGTATAATCGACGATGATGAGCTTGACCAATCACATAAAACAAAAGGCGATTGAATTCGGTTTCGACCTGGTTGGCATTACAGAAGCTGTGCCCATCGATGCCGACCAAACGGAATTGCTGACGGCCTGGCTAAAGTCCGGATTTGCAGGTCAAATGGAGTATATGCACAGAAACCTGCAAAAACGTACCGACCCTGCTAAACTTTTGGATGGTGCAAAGTCGGTAATATGTGTCGGCCTAAACTACAAACCACCGAAATGCTCGGCGCCATTGCGGGCATCGCAGAGCGATGCGCGGCAATCTGACCTTCGCGGCTCATCCGCGGCTGTGGGCAAAGTAGCACAATACGCCCAATATGAAGACTATCACGTGTTTATAAGGAAACAACTGAGCAAACTAATTGACTTTATCAGCTCTATCAATGGCGGCGGACAAAAGTTCAAAATCTGTGTTGATTCAGTTCCGCTCGCTGAAAGGACATTGGCTGCAAGGGCAGGCCTCGGTTTCATCGGGAAGAACCATATGTTAATCAATCCCAAGCTTGGCGGCCAGGTATTTCTCGGCGAAATAGTAACGACTTTAAACCTCGAAGCCGATAAGCCGATTGTCTCTGGTTCTGAGCCAAAAGAGCCTTTGGCTCGCCCTCGCTCTTTTCTTAAGGGCGGGGCTCGCGGCGAAGTCGAAGGGGAAGAATCTACGGAGCTAATCACCGCAGGATGCGCCAACTGCGAAAAATGTGTTAATGCCTGCCCAACAGGGGCATTGAGAGCGGACGGACAATTTGATGCCAACAAATGCATCAGCTATTTAACAATAGAATACAAGGGCCAAATACCGTCAACGCTGGCTGAAAAAATTGGCGCTCGCATCTTTGGCTGTGACGAATGCGTCCTGGCCTGTCCCTGGCAGCGAGATGCGCCCGTATGCAAAAATAAACAATTCAAATTTTATAATGATAGGGCGGAACTTAATCTGAGCCTTGTTTTGAATTTAACACAGCGAGAATTTGACGTCCAGTTCGACGGTTCTACTATCAAACGCCTGGGACTTGAGAGACTGAAAAGAAATGCGCAGGTCTGTCTCAATAACGCGCGCATCGCTCCGCGAGCGAAAAACTCAAAATGAAAAATGTAAAACCATAGCGTAAAGCTCAAAATTTTTAAGTTTTTTAATTATGGTTTTTCGCTTTTAGCTTTAATTTTTAGCTTGATGAGCAGCGAAGGTCAGATTGAGAATTATCACATTCAGCTAAGCCGAAACAAAAACGATATTCCCGCGTCTCGATTAGATGCCGGTCGCAGGAAAATGTAATTGATTCTCGATGCTCGTTGAGAATCGAGTATCGAGTATCCAGTATCGAGTTTCTTTTCATCAGCGAGCTATTCGTGTCGCAGTGATTCAATTGGGTCCATATTGGCCGCGCGATAGGCTGGATACAAGCCGAAAGTTATGCCGACCGCAGCACTGATACCGAAGGCCAACAATAAGGAACTGCCCGTAATCACCGTGGGCATGTGGCCAAAATAGGTTACTAAGAATGGTATAATACCAATCCAACTAAATAAATGCGCTTTTTGGTAGACTACCACTCACTATGTCATGCCTGCGAAAGCAGGCATCCAGTACATATAAACCTATGGATTCCCGCTTTCGCGGGAATGACAGGGCGCAAGAATTAACTCTAATTGGTATAAGAGAACCCAAGATAATCCCCAAGATACCCCCAACAAATGTCAAAAGCAGGGTTTCCGAGAGGAACTGAACGATAATATCTCGTTTCTTGGCGCCGAGTGCACGGCGAATTCCAATCTCACGTGTTCGCTCACTGACGGTGGCCAGCATAATATTCATAATTCCTATCCCGCCGACCAAAAGTGAAATCGCAGCGATTGAGCCCAGAACGATGCTGAAGATAAGTTTCGTACGTTTCGCCTGCTGCAGCAATTCTAAGGGAACAATCAGATGATAGTCGCTTTTTTTGTGAAATCGGCCCAAAAGTGTCTCAAGGATATCACGGGTCGGCATCACATTTTCTATTGCACCGACTTTCACAATAATCTCCTGCAGTTCGATTTTTTCTATCTTGCGTCCGGTGCTTCCGCTAAACTCTATCGATGTCTCGCCGAAGCGGTCCTTGACCGTGGTCAACGGTATATAAATGTTGCCCATGTTCGCACTCCGCTGGCCCGGTGTTGGCGAAGTTTTACTCTCAAGAGTCACTGTCTCTGGCGTGAAATCTTGTGCGCTGCAGATACTTACCACCCGGTAATAGTCACCCGCGATTTTGACATCTTGACCTAAAGGGTCGTCGAAGGCGAACAATTCATCGGCCAACTTCTCATCAACAACGCAAACGCTTTGCTTGTAGTGCATGTCGATGCTGCTCAGAAACCGCCCTAATTTTAGCTGCATTTGTGCTATGTCAGGATACCAGGGCACGGTGCCGATTACCTCCATAGCAACTCTGTGATTGCGGTACCAGGCCTGCTCGGACAAACGACGACTTGGCACTACAACTTCAACGTCGGGTATGTTATTGTGAAAACGCTCGGCGTCGGAATAGGTCAGACCATATTCACGCATGGTCTCTTGTTGACCGCTAATATCTTTCTCTTCAGGAGGCTTGACGGTCTTAATAATAATATTTCGGCTGCCAAGTCGGGCAATCTGTTCTTGTGCCTCCTGACTGGCTCCTTCGCCTATCGCCAGCATAGCAATCACTGAACAGACGCCAAAAATTATACCCAGCGTCGTTAGCGCCGACCGCAGCCGGTGCATCCAAAGGCTTTTGATGCCTAACTTCACTGTCCTTTTGACACCAGACAAATGCATAATTAACGCCTGTGGTTATATTCCTGCCGTTCAATTCGCCCATCAAGAAAATGTATGGTCCTATGGGTCCTTGCGGCGATTTGATGGTCATGTGTTACAATAATTAATGTTGTACCCCGCTTATGTAAATCATCGAGGATGTTCATAATCTCCGAACCGCTTTCCGAATCGAGATTGCCGGTCGGCTCATCGGCCAGAACAATCAGTGGCTCGTTTGCCAATGCCCTGGCGATTGCCACCCGCTGCTGCTCACCGCCGCTTAGTTCGAAAGGTCGATGCTTAGTCCTGTCACCAAGCCCTACCATCGCGGCCAGCTCCCTGGCGCGTTTAGCGCTTGTCTCCTCCGAAAGACCTTGATAAAACATCGGGACTTCTATATTCTCCACGACGCTCAATTGCTGGATAAGGTTGAACGATTGAAATACAAAACCAATGTGGGCGCCGCGTATTTGCGATAACTGGTCGTCGTTGAGCGAGGAAACATCCCGTCCGCCCAGCCAGTAATGTCCGCTGGTTGGACGGTCAAGGCAACCAATCATATTAAGCAGTGTAGATTTGCCTGAACCGCTGGGGCCCATAACGGCCACATATTCCCCACTTTTGATACTCAGGTCGATGCCGTGCAGGACCGGCAGCTCCACAGCGCCAAGTTGATAACTCTTATACAATTGCTCAATCACTAAGATTGGCCCATCGCTCTTGAACTGGGGGGTTTTGCGAAACTTTTGCATCGCCGGCTCATTTCTCCACACCACTTGCATCCTTGGCAATTTCAGAGCTTGGCTCGGCATTCGACGGAGTGTCGCCCGGAGTTTCTGTGGCCGGTGGTAGTTTACGGGCCTCCATCGTTTTGGCCACAGCGCTTGGCTCGAGCAATCGTGGAGGATTTAACAGCACCTGCTCTCCCTCTTCCAGGCCGCTGATAATCTCCACAAAGGTATCATTGAAAGCACCTGTGCTGACCTCTCGCGGCTGCGGAGTATCAGAAGCCATAACGTAGCACAGCTTTTTACCCTCACGATTTGCAACCACCTGGATGGGCACAATTAGAACATCTTCTAACTGGTCCACCAGAATCACGACCTTTGTTGACATGCCGGGCCTGAGAAAATCGTGCGAACCATCGATGCTGACCTTGGTAGTGTAAACCTTGACGTCGGGACTGAGAAAACCCTGCTGTGGGTCGGGCAGTGGCGCAACGCTGAGAACCTCACCATGAAAGGTTTTATCGGGAAAGGCTTCGACAGTAATGGTCGCATGCTGACCCGGACGAACTTTATCGACCGAGGACTCATGGACACAGATTTCAGCAATCATTTCTGCGGTATTCGGTAGTGATATAATGGTCTGGCGCTGATAAACCCTGGCCCCTTCCTGAATAGGGCCTCTCTCCCTTTGTCTCAATGGGTCGCCGCTTGTACCATACACCACCAAGCCCGGCGCCGGCGCTCTGATTGTACAGGCAGCAACCTGTTTTCTTCTTCTTTGTACGTCTTCTCTTGACTCAACTGCGTCTCCTTCTGCCCTGCTTAGTCTGGCTTGGGCCTGTGCCATCCTCGACCGGGCGCGGGCCTCGGTCCGAGCCAGTTCACGTCCAGTTTCTCTGTAGACACTTAGAAGCTGCTCAACCTGTTTAGGAAAATCGTAAAGCTTAAACAAGTCCAAAGCCGTTACTGCCTGTTCTGTTTGTATCTTGAGGCTGTCACGGTCCAGTTTATCTGCCTGCAGCTCAGTATCAGAGACGTATCCTTTCTCGCTGAGCTTCATTGTCCATCCCAATGTATCTTCCGCACGCTGGAGCTTGCTTTTTGCCAGTGTGATGCTGTCTGTTAATCTCTTTAGTTCTTGCGAAGCCTCGCCGCCCAGATTGGGGTCATCAATCTCCTTAAGCAGTAACGCCATATTAATATTCAAATTGGGGTCCGCGTCCGCTTGCTCAATCACCCTTTGTGCAACAGTCTTGCCAAGATATTTCTGAAAGTCCATCAGGGCAAACTTTACTGATAATTGAGCGGCGGTAATATCGCTTTCGTTTTGGTTTAGCTGGATGTGATAATTCTCCTGTTCCTCGGTAAGGGTTGCCTCGGCGCCGGCAAGCTGACTTTCTTCTTCTGTGAGCCTTTCTTTCAAACTCGAAGAGTCAAGCTCCACCAGCACCTTGCCATTATTTACATCTTCTTGCGTAATATAAGTGCCTTCGGGAATAAGACTAATTATAGTCGCGTCGCCATAGACCTCGGACCTGATATCTGTCGTCTGGTGTGCCTTGGTGCTGCCGCTTTCCGTAACGGTGATGGTTAAATCGTCGCGGCGCACAGAGAAGGTGCTTAGTTTATTGCTCCCCGCAGCCAAGCTCGTTTTTCTCATTGAGCCCCACAATGCCCATACCGTCAAAGCTGCCGCAGCGATGATTAAGAGTATCCACAACCTCTTGTCGCCTACAAGTCCCAGTATTCCCTGGCGTAGATTTACCAATTTCTTTTGCTTGTTTTTTTTATATTTATCATTCACTGTTCTCTTGCTCCCACATTCCGTCCGGCCTAACCTGCAAAATGCCGATGTCTCGGAAAAAGTTCAATTTTGCGATTGTATGGTCTACCAAAGCGGCGGTAACGTCGTTTTGCGCTTTTAATAAAGCATCCTGCGAATCCAGCAAATCTCGAGTTGTTACGCGCCCCGCTTGCAGCAAAAAAGTGGTGCTCTCGACTCGCTTGTTAGCTAACTCCAAGCTGCTTTTTCCAATGCGGTACGATTCCGCTTGCTGCCGGAGCTGACGATATGCATCGCGCACATCTAATTTAACCGTATCCACATAGTTTTCGTACTCTCTCTCCTGCTGCTCTAATGCTATCAGTGCTTCGCGATAAGCATTGCGTTCGGCCTTTCTGTCCAGCGGCATGTCAGCCTCTAAACCCAGTCCATAGCTGCCGCGGTGGAACTGCAGCCTGCTATATTCAGTCCCCGGGGCTGAACTTACACGCGCGCTGCCAATCAGATTTAGTTCCGCACCGAGATTATCAGCAGCCACCATAACTTTACGCTCCGCGTCGTCAACGGCATCCTTGCTATTAGCTAAGTCCAGACGTCGCGCTAACGCCGTTTCAACGGCTGCTTCCGGTGTATAGTCCGGCTGGCTTATCTCAACCTTCCTCAAAGCCTCCAGCTCATTTGGATCTAACTCTACCTTGGCGTCGGTCGTTAAAGATAGCCTTATCTTGAATTGGTCAAGCTGTTGTTCATATCTTTCCTGGGCTGCCACAACGTTATCCTGTGCCTTCAGTACCTCCTGCTCTGCCTGGTCAACTTCGAAACGAGGTTTACGGCCAGCCTCGGCTTCCATCTCCAAACGTTCTTTAGATTCGACTCTCCTTTTATAATCATTCTCGGCGTTGGTTACCTCGTCCTTCCGCTGCAGAACACGGTAATAGTCATTTACAATCGAAACCACGAACGTTTGGCGGTAGCGATTGAACAAGCGTATCCGATATAGAACATTTCGCTCAGCCTGTGTGAGGTTCTCCTGTACGATTTTGCGACCACTGCCCCGCAGCAAAGGCTGACTAATGCTGGCACTCAGAACCGAGCCTAATGAAGTCCGTGGGTCCCCGGTAAGAAAGCGTGCCCAATCGAGCGCGATACTCGTGCTGATTTGTGCTCCATCGGCCAATAGCTGGCCAAAACCCACTTCGGCACCAGAGCTTACGCTTTCGTCGTCACTATCTCTGTTATAGCTGGCGTCAATAGTCCCAAACCATTTGCGCGCGAACTGATGACGAGTCAGTGTTAAATCAAGTGCCGAAAGGTATAGAGACTCTTTTTGAGATTGGTATTCCCGATTAAATTTTGTGGCAATTTCAACTACCTGTTTGAGACTCATGACACCGGACTCTGGTATCATCTCTGCAATTTCATGGTCGTTGGGTGATGCCTGGTCGTTATAATCACTGATTGTATAATTAGCTTTTATACCGAAGTCATCCTGCCATTTGCTGTCGATAATCTTGTATACCTCTTTATCAGCTTGGGCCTTGTAGTGCTCGGGGCTGCACGCACCGGCAATACCAATCACTACAGCGGTATATAGTGCCCAGCATAGCAACGTCGCAGGCTGAAACTTGCAAAACATAAGATTCTTCTCCGACACCCTTGCCACCTGTGCAACAACACCACCTTTGTTGGGAGTGGTATTATTATACGATAAAAAATTAGAAAATAAAAGATAAAAATTTAGCTGATGTCTCTGCAAACAACCCAATTTTTGGTATTTGTCTCAAGTTTTACGCAGGAAGTACAAGCAAGATGTGCTGAATTTATCGATTTATACGCGAAATATCCCATGTGGTTCTCTTCGCTACTGAACTATTGGTCTTTTGGCGCAAAGTTTATGCGCTTTCTTCCATAAAAGTGCTGCCGAGATGTTAGCAGAACAAAGATGAGAGAATTGTGAGAAAAAAAATTTTTAGAAATTTTCAATAGATTTTCTAATATCCGCCGCAAAAATGGCATTTTATTTTGTTGCAAAAAGGGGCGGTTAAGCGTAAACTGATAGATGGTTTAACCTGGCGGCGTAGCCAAGCGGTTTAAGGCGACGGTTTGCAAAACCGTTATTCGCCGGTTCGAATCCGGCCGCCGCCTTTTTTCCTTTCCCAGGCGTAGTCCAGGCCGATACTATGAGAGTAAATATCGAAAATCGCGTTCTTGAGCTTCTCGAAGGCGATATTACCGAAATGCAAACCGATGCCATTGTCAATGCCGCCAACGCTCGGTTGATTTTGGGCGGCGGTGTCGCAGGAGCAATTAGAAAAAAAGGCGGCCCGAAAATCCAGCAAGAGTGCAACAAAATAAGCGGAACTTTTGTCGGCGGTGCAGTGATAACCACCGGCGGCAACCTGAAAGCAAAATACGTGATACACGCTGTCGGCTCGACTTTTGCCATTTTTCCATAACTTATTGTCACAAAAGCACTTATGGTTCCCAATTTCGCAGGAATGCATTGAGACGTAAGTCTTGTTGTGACAAAGACTTGCGCTCTCGA
>Ga0315312_1000467_pt1 | contig 47378 bp, 39 predicted proteins | sample TDP7_MG_FD_203629 | JGI IMG/M metagenome (GOLD analysis project Ga0315312, IMG submission 203629) | Freshwater sediment microbial communities from Lake Towuti, South Sulawesi, Indonesia - TDP7 | ecosystem: Environmental > Aquatic > Freshwater > Lake > Sediment | place: Indonesia: South Sulawesi... | reverse complement strand
AGAAAATTATTTTTAGAATCAATTAAAGTAAATTCATTAAATCTTAAAAGTTATTTCTATTTTTTTCTGTCTCTTTTTGGACCAAATTTCTATAATAAACTTTATTGCTTAACACTGCCTTTTAGAGAAAACAAAACGCATAGATTCATAAATTCATTTCTTAAAAACCAATGAAAAAACAATCCTTGGTCTCAGTAATTATCCCTACATATAATAGAGAAAAATGCATAAGAAGGGCAATTGAAAGTGTTCTCGATCAAACCTATCAAAATGTAGAATTAATTGTAGTTGATGATGGTTCAACTGATAATACAAAAGAAATATTAGAACCATTTATTAAAAGTGGAAAAATAAAATATTTTTACCAACCAAATAGAGGACCAGCTACTGCCAGAAATTTAGGTATTAAAAATTCAAAAGGTGAATTTATTGCTCTTTTGGATTCTGATGATGAATGGTTACCAGAAAAATTAGAAAAACAAATAGGATTGTTTCAGAATTCAAAAGATGAAAAGTTAGGTTTTGTAGGATGCAATATAATTTTCATCAATGAAATAACTAATAAAACAATTGAGTATAAAATTCCAAGATATAAGAATTTTTTCAGATTTCTTTTATCGGAATTCATGTGGCCTCCTCAATTAAGTACTATCATAACTAAAAAACAGATTATAGAAGAAGTTGGCTTATTTGATGAAAAAGTGTGGTTTGGAGAAGACTTGGATATGTGGATAAGGATTGCTAAAAAATATAATTTTGATTTTGTTTTGGATTGTTTAACAAAAATACATTTACATCCCACAAGTCTAAGTTTTACAACTAAACCATATAAAATAACTAAATCTTATGACTATATAACTCAAAAATACAAACAAGACTACCAGAGATTTCCTAAAATTTATAGTACTCGACTTCGTCTTTTAGGAAGTCTATATTACCGTGCAGGAGATGTTGAAAAAGGGAGAAAATTATTTTTAGAATCAATTAAAGTAAATTCATTAAATCTTAAAAGTTATTTCTATTTTTTTCTGTCTCTTTTTGGACCAAATTTCTATAATAAACTTTATTGCTTAACACTGCCTTTTAGAGGAAACAAAACGCATAGATTCATAAATGTATTCATAAATTCATTTCTTAAAAACCAATGAAAAAACAATCCTTGGTTTCAGTAATTATCCCTACTTATAATAGAGAAAAATACATAAGAAGGGCAATTGAAAGTGTTCTCGATCAAACCTATCAAAATGTAGAAATTGTTGTAGTTGATGATGGTTCAACTGATAATACTTCGGGAGTTATTAAATCGCTTAAAGACTCAAGAATTATTTACATTTATCAAGAAAATCAAGGCCGATCAGCTGCACGTAATACTGGTATAAAAATTGCTAAAGGAGAATACATCGCGCTTTTAGACTCCGATGATATTTGGTTCGATAATAAAAAATTGGAAAAACAAATTTCTTTTCTGGAAGATCATCCAGAATATATATTGGTAGGTGGGGGAGTGATTGTTATAAACAATGAGGAGAAGGAACTTTTTCGTTACTCCCAACCCAAAAATGATTATGAGATAAGAAAAGTACTTCTTTTCAAATGCCCACTGGCCAATTCTAGCGTTCTTTTTAAAAAGAAAGAGGTCAGGAAAATAAGACTTTATAAAGAGGATCTCCGTTTTGCAACAGAAGATTGGGAATTTTGGATGAGGTTGGGAAAAGTAGGAAAACTTTATAATTTTCCTGACTATTTTGTTAAATATAGAGTTCATCAGGAGAATGCTCCAATTCTCCCTCAATTAAAAGAAGGAATCAAAATTATTAAAATTCATAAAAACGACTACCCAGGCTATTTTAGAGCTTTAATTTATAATTATGGAAAGCTTTTCTTCTTCAGCTTACCTTTTTCTCGAAAACTTTTTATAAAATTCCTTTCTATAAAAAAATATTTAACTCACTAATGTTAATTAGTATTGTTATACCAACAAAAAATAGGGAAAAGGACCTTATAGAATGCATTGAATCAATTGTTAAACAAACAGCATTACCTAATGAACTTATTATTATTGACGATGGAAATATTTCCATTGCCAAAAAAAATTTAATTCAGTATTTATTACAAAATTCAGATATTATTTTTCAATATTTCAAAAAAGAGATAGCGGATTCATCTGAATCGAGAAATTTAGGAGCTAAAAAAGCTTCAGGTGAAATTATCTTATTTCTCGATGATGATGTGATTTTAAATAAAAATTATATTGAAAAAATAATAAAAGTTTATGAGGAAAATAAAGAAAATGAGAAGTTGGCAGGGGTAGGGGGAATGATAAACGCGAGAGAAAAATCTTTTATTGAGAAAATCTTTGATAGAACTTTTTTTCTCCATTCTTCAAAACCTTGGTCAATTTTACCTTGGGGATTTCAAACCTGGAAATATGATTTGAAAAAAGAAGAGAAAACAGATTGGCTTCCTGGTTGTAATTGTAGTTTTAGAAAAGAAATTTTTAGAAAATACCAATTTAAATCTCTTCAAGTGGGCAGAGTAGGTTTAGAAGAAATTGAGTTTTGTTGGCAAATTATAAAAGATGGATATTATTTTATTATTACTCCATTTGCTAAATTAGTTCACAAAGAACCACCAATAGCTCAAGAAACAGCGTTCCTCTCTGGCTGGAAAGAAGGGTTTAATCGGTTTTTGATTTTCGAACTCCATGTTAAAAAAACATTGAAAAATTATTTTTGTTTCTTAATAGCTAATCTGGGCTGGATTATTAGAAAGTGGTTAGCGATTTTTAGAGAGCCAAAATTAGCTTCTAAACATTTTCTATATAGTCTAGGTCTTATAAAAGGAAATTTTGATTTTATAAGAAAATTTTTATGGAAAAAGAAAGAATCCCAAATAAAAAAAATAAAAATTTTGCAAATTATTACTCTTTCTGAATGGGGTGGGGTGCAGAGGGTGTGTTTTGATTTAATAAAAAACCTAGACAAGAAGAAATTTCAGGTTGAAGTAGCTTGCAAACCAGGAGGAATTTTAATTGAAAAATTAAAAGAGATAGAAATTAGGGTTTACTCTATAAACTCTTTTCGGCGAGGGATTTTCCCAATTAATGATTTTAAAACACTGATTTCTCTTTATAGGTTAATAAAAAAGAGAAAATACGACATTGTTCATTGTCATTCAACGAAAGCGGGAGTTTTAGGAAGAACCGCCGCCAGATTAGCCGGGGTTAAAAAAATTTATTTTACCGTTCATGGATGGGGATTTTATAATGAGGGGGAATATAGCTGGATAAAAAGAATCATTGAATTCTTGGAAAAAATTACTGCCAAATGTTCAACTAGAATAATCTGTGTTTCAGAAAATGATAAAAAAGAAGGAATTAAAAGAAAAATTGCTGAAAAAGATAAATTCTTAGTAATTAAAAATGGAATTGATTGGAAAGTTGAAGGAAGCAAAGAAAAAACAAGAGGAAAATTAGGCCTGAAAGAAGATGAAATAGCTTTTGGAATGATAGGAAGGCTAGTTTATCAAAAGAACCCTTTGATGTTTCTAAGGACAGCCAAAGAAATAATCAAAATATATCAAAAAGCCAAATTTATCCTAATAGGTGGGGGATCATTATTTCAAGAATGCCAAAATTTTATTAAAAAAAATAGATTAGAAAATAATATTTTTCTTTTAGGAAAAAAATTACCTGATGAGATAAGAGAATTATTATTGGGCTTTGATGTTTTTGTTTTAACTTCAAAATATGAGGGATTACCCCTTACTATAATCGAAGCAATGTTTGCTGGTTTGCCAATTATTGCTACCAATGTTGGTGGAGTAAGTGAATTAATAGAAGATGGTAAAAATGGTTTTTTAGTTAATCTTAATTCTATAGAGGAATTGGTTCAAAAAATGATTTATTTTATTGAAAATCCTAAAGAAAGAAAAGAAATGGGTAAAAAAAGCCAGAAAGTTGCCGAAGAAAATTTTACTTTAGACAAAATGATTAAAAAATATGAGAGTTTATATAATAATATTTAAACTCAGTAAGACAACTTTGAATTTTTTTGATATAATATTTTTCTTTTTTTTAAAAAAATTAAAATAAAAATAAGATTAATTTAACACAATATGAAAATTTTAATTACAGGAGGAGCTGGTTTCGGAGGAAGCGGATTGGCAAAAGAATTGCTTAAAAGAAATCATTCAGTTACAGTTTTAGATTTAGTTGCTCCAAATCATGCTGAGAATTTAAGTGATGTAATGGAACGCCCTAATTTTAAGTATATCTGGAAAGCTACTTTCGATATTAAACCAGAAGATACCGATGGGTACGAAGTAATTTGTGCTTTCAATGCTCAAGCTGATGTTCCTTTAGGCTTTACCTCGCCAGCCTACACTTTTTACCAAAATACCCTTGGTCTTATATATTTATTAGAGGCGATTAAGAAAACCGGGTGCGAAAAATTTCTATTACCTAGCTCTGGCAATGTCTTTGGTAGACCGCCGAAGATTCCTATTGATGAAACTTGTTTTCCTGTTCCACATAATGTTTACTCAGCTTCAAAAGTTTCTCAAGAAGCGATAGTTTGGGCCTATCATCGCTCCTATGGAATACCCATTACAATTTTTCGGAATGGAATTGTTTACGGTGAAGGTATGCGACGGAATATTTTTATTTATATATGGTTAAAAAATCTTCTTCAAGGAAAACCAATCATAGTAGAAGGCGGAGAGCAGACAAGGGATCCTTGCTATGTAACAGACGCAATTGATGCTTGGGTTCGTGGAATCGAAGTATCGAAAGAAAAAGTAACTGGAGAAATATTTCAAGTCTCTAGGGGTAAAGAGTATAAAGTTAAAGATATAGCTGCAATGTGTACCCAAATTATTCCAGGAAAAATCATCTATACAGATTATCGTCCTGGTGAAAAAGGCCAAAGAGAATGTTTTGATATAACCAAAGCTCGCAAAATACTAAGCTATAACCCAAAAGTAGATTTAAAAGAAGGTTTATTAAGAACAAAATTATGGATAGAAAAAAAATTAAAATGATTAAAAGCTACGAGAGTTTATACTTATCCTAAGGTATTTAAGGTTTGTTAAAAATTCTTGATAGTCTATAATGAAAATATGAATCGAGAAGAGAAAATTCAAACAGAGTACGAAGAAATAGACTTAATGGATTATGTTAAAGTGATGCTGAAAAGAAAATGGCTGATTTTAGCTATATTTTTGGCAGTGACGATAGCAGCTGGCGTTTTTAGTTTTCTTGCGCCAAAAGTTTATAAAATTGATACTTCTCTTGAAATAGGATGGATAGGATGGGTAATAGAATCTCCTGAGCAGGTGGTGGAAAAAATTAATAACGGTATTTATGGTAAGTTTCCAGGAATAAAAGCTAACAATCCAGCATATACAAATCTAATAGAAATTGAAACAATCTCAAAAGATCCTCAAAAGACTAAAAAGATTCTAGAGGATATAAATGAATCAATTTTAGCTGAACATAATAACAGACTTAATTTTCAAAAAAACCTCTTAGAAGAAAAAATAAAGAGATTGCAAGAAAAGATTGATTTTTTAATTCAGATTCCTAAGGAGCAAGAAACAGCAGCTCTTCAATTAGAAATAAATAATCTCCAAGGACAAATAGAGAATCTCTGGCCCACCGAAGTAATAAAAGAACCTACTATTTCTGAAAAACCAGTAAAACCCAAACCTCTCTTAAATATAATCATTGCTGCAGTTTTGGGTATTTTTATTGGAGTCTTTTTAGCATTTGGTAAAGAATGGTGGGAGAAAAGTAAAAAAATTTGAATTTTCCGATACTTATATTTTCAATTTAAATTCTAAAAAGCCTGTTAAGCAGGTTTTTTTGATAAAGCTAAGTCAAAATAGTATAATTTAATAATGGATAAAAAATCAACTTTAACTTCTGTTTGCCTAAATATTATTCAGTGGGGAACTTATTTAATTTTATTTACTCCCCTTATAATTAGCAGCGTTTTTTTCTTTCCTTTTATTGGACCAAAATCTCTTTATTTTATGGGCCTGGTGGAAATTATCTTTTTCACCTGGCTTTTTTTGATTATTTTCAATCATAGATACCGTCCTCATTTAAATTCTGTCTTAGGAAGTTTAATTTTATTTCTAACGATTTTAATAATCTCCGCTCTATTTGGGATAAACCCCTCTTATAGTTTTTGGTCAAAATTCGAAAGAATGACTGGCATTTTAATGGTGCTTCATTTATTTTCTTTCTTTTTGGTAATTTCTTCAACTTTTGAAGAAAGGGATTGGAGAAAAATTTTTGCAGTTTCAATCTTTGTTGGAACAATCATAAATTTTTTCCCTTTAATTTCAAAAAATCCAGCATTGCAGGAATTTCGGGAGGGAAGTACTATCGGAAATAGCTCTTTCTTAGGAACTTATTTGTTATTTAATTTATTTTTCGCCTTATATTTGATTTTTAAATCACAAAAAGAGTTGAAAATTTATTCTACCTTTTGTTTTTTAGTAATGCTTTCATTTCTATTTTTAAGTAAGGCCAGGGCAGCAAAATTATCATTTTCAGGAGGCTTAGTTTTGCTCTTTTTAATCTGGTTTATTTTTAAAGGAGAAAAGAAAATAAAATTATTAGGCATTTTTTTATTAACTATTTTTTTAATAGGAGCAATTGTCTTAATATTCTTTTCTCTTCAGCCAGACAGCTTCATCTACAGGAAAATAGTTCAGATTTTTTCTCAAGCAACAGTAAATTCTAGGCTTACTGTTTGGAATATAGCTTGGAAAGGTTGGCAGGAAAGACCTTGGCTTGGCTGGGGACCTGAAAATTTTGAATTCGCATTTAATAAATATTATAATCCCAGTTTGCTCACTCCCGAATATGGCGGACACGTCTGGTACGATAGGACCCATAACATAATTTTCGATACTTTAGTTACTTCCGGAATAGTAGGTATTTTAGCCTATCTTGGAATTTTTATCTCTACTTTTTATCTCTTATTTGAAAATTATTCCCAAAAAAAAATTGATTTCTGGACATCTGCTATATTTACTGTTTTATTAACTTCTTACTTTATTCAAAATCTAACAGTTTTTGATATGGTTTCTTCTTACATGATGTTTTTCTTAATTTTAGGTTTTTTAGCCGGGGAAAAAGAAATTCTTGAGACCAGAGTTAGACCGATAAATCTGGCTTACCTTATTTTAATTTTTCTTGTTTTCTTGTTTTCTTTCTCAAGATTTTTCATTTCGCCCCTGAGAACTGATGCCTATGTGGTTTCTGCTATGAAATCTAAGCCTTTTTCTCCAGAAAGACTATCTTTTTATAAAAAGGCACTTTATACATCTCCTGTTGGGAAATATCAAATAAGAGAATTTTTCGCTGGCTTAACTTTGGAATCTCTCTCAAAAGAAATCCCGAGGGAAGAAATATTAAAAGAATTTGATTTTTTAGTTCAAGAATTAGAAAAAAGTATTAAGGAATGTCCAATAGATTTCAAGTCTTATTTGCAATTGGGTCAACTTTACAATACCTATTCGAGATTTGATCCATTAAAAATTCAAAATGGGGAAAGAATTTTGAAAAAGGCAATTGAATTGAGTCCCAAAAACCAACAGGGTTATTGGCTTCTATCTCAGACAAGAATTTATCAAGGAAAATTTGAGGAAGCTCTTTTTTTAGCAGAAAAGGCAGTGAAACTAGAACCTAAATTAAAGAAATCTCATCTCCTGGTGGTTGAAATTGCTAAGATAATGGGCGATCTTGAATTGGCGGAAAGGAAAATAAAAGAAGCTACAGAGATTAATCCATCTTGGGAAAAAAACCTGAGAGAGATTTTAGGGAAGTCTTGAATATTACCACCTGCTTTGTAAATTTCGAGACCACTTGACATAATGTTTTGAATTTGCTAATATAATAGTGTGAGTGCGCAAAAAATTGCGACTCCGCTAAGTCGACAGCAGGCTTTCCTCGAGCAAAGCCTGTTGTTTTTTTTAATTTTTACTATAATGGAATTGGGCCGGGAGGATAGCACTCACAAAAGACTTAGAATTGGAGTTAACTCTTCCGGCCCTTTATAATGTTTTGTATTACAAGGTTCTGCCGAGAAAGCGAGACATGGTTCTTATTTTATAGTAAAATACAATAATGGATATCAAAAGAGAATTACCAGGGATTCAGAAAAATGTTTTGCTAAAAAACTATACTACTTTTAAAATCGGTGGCCCAGCTAAATATTTTTTTGTAGCTAAAACTAAAAAGAATCTGATTTTGGCAATTTTAGTGGCAAAGAAATTAAATTTGCCATTTTTTATTTTGGGAGGTGGAAGCAATATTTTGGTAGCTGACGAAGAATATAAAGGATTGGTAATAAAATTGCAAATTGAAAATTTCAAATTAAAAAATGAAAAGATTGTTTGCGAAGCCGGAATCCCTTTAGCAAAGTTGGTTCAAATTTCAATTGAGAATAATTTAACAGGTTTGGAGTGGGCAATTGGAATTCCCGGAACCTTAGGTGGTGCAATTTATGGAAATGCCGGGGCTTTTGGAAAATCAATGGGAGACTTAGTTAGAAAGGTTGAGATTTTTGATTTGAAAAGTAAAAAAATTAAGATTTTCAAAAACCGAGATTGTCAATTTAATTATCGGGAAAGCATTTTTAAAAAAAAGACTACAATTTACTCACCACATCCGAGGGGCCAAAACGAAAGTTTGGGAGGGCGGTGGGAGAGTCGGAGTCTCGCAAAGCGGGCTCCTAATTTAATTATTCTTTCAGCTGAAATTTTACTTAAAAAAGGAAAAAAATCAGAAATCAAAAGAAAAATTAAAGCAAATTTGAGTTATCGAAAAGAAACTCAGCCACTCAATTTTCCTTCAGCAGGCTCTGTTTTCAAAAATCCAAAGGGTTTTTCAGCCGCCGAATTAATTGAAAAATGCAATTTAAAAGGAAAAAAAATCGGAAATGTTAAAATTTCCGAACAACATGCAAATTTTATTGTAAATTCAGGGAAGGGAAAGGCAAAAGATGTAATAAAATTAATAAAATTGATAAAAGAAAAGGCCAAAAAAAAATTTAGAATTACTTTGGAAGAGGAAATTCAATACTTAAGCTTCGAAAGTTAGAACTTCTTTAAATTTTCTTAAAAAATTTTATTTTTAAAAATTTTTTTGCCTTTTAGCTCTTGACAAACCTTCTTGGAATGTAAAAATGAGGTAATCAAAAGATTTTTTCAAAAATTTTTTGTAAAGGTCGACAGTATTTTTAAAAATTTTTTAAAAAATTTGTAAGAAAATGGCAAAAAAGAAAGCAAAAAAGAAAGCAAAAAAGAAAAAACCCTGCTAAATTTGAAAGTAAAAAAATTTTGAGAGCCAAAATTTATGAAAATCATTATCAAAACAAAAAATTTGAAATTGACTAAGGCTCTCAAAAAATTTATTGAAGAAAAAATAAATTCTCTTGAAAAGTTTTTGAAAATTTTTAGCCAGGAATATTTTGATCACTTTTTTGGCAAGGGAAAACCAAGGGTTGAGGCTTGGTTTGAGATTGGTAAAGAAACATTAAGTCATCAAAAAAGGCCATTTTTTGGGGCTGAATGCCAAATGAGATTGCCGGGCAAAAGTCTGAGATCAACTGCCAGATCTAGAGATTTAAAAATGGCTATTACTGAAGTCAAAGATGAATTACAGCGAGAACTCAAAGAATACAAAGAAAAAATAGTAGCCCAGACAAAAAGAAGACAAAGGGCCTTAAAAAAATTTTTAAAGATCTCTTCCCAGGCTAGATTTTGGCGAAAAGGAAGAATCCGGGAAGAGGGAATATAAAACTATATAAGAATCTGCCTTTGGCAGAACCTTGATTTCTCGCTTTGCTCGAAATTAAAAAATGTTACCTACTAAAGTATTTTTCACTAAGGGAGTAGGAGTTCATAAAGAACAATTGGCTTCTTTTGAATTAGCCTTAAGAGATGCTGGAATTGCACCATTTAATTTGGTTTCAGTTTCGAGTATTTTGCCTCCGGGCTGTAAAAAAATTACTAAAGAGGAGGGCATTTCCCTTTTGAAACCTGGTGAGGTTGTTCATTGTGTAATATCTCGGAACGAAACCAATGAACCAAATCGATTAATTGCTGCTTCAATTGGTTGTGCCTTTCCGGCCGAAACTAACCACTATGGGTATTTAAGCGAACATCATTCTTTTGGGGAAACCGAGGAAAAGGCCGGAGATTATGCTGAAGATTTAGCAGCTTCTATGTTAGCAATGACTTTGGGAATTGAGTTTGATCCCAATACTGCCTGGGATGAAAGAGAACAATTGTATAAAATGGGAGGAAAAATTACTCGAACTTTTAATATGACTCAATCAGCTCTTGGCAATAAAGACGGTTTGTGGACAACGGTAATAGCGGCCGCTGTTTTCGTCCCTTAATTTCATTTTTAAATGAAAAGAAAAATAAAATATTTAAAAGAAAAAGTTAAATCAATCGAAGTAAAAAAGAAAAACATTTCTCAGCTTTTGACTGAAATGAAAGATACCGGTTTTCAGGGAAGGAAATTAGGAGAAGTAGTTGAAGTTTGGAAGAAAATGTTAAGGGATAAAAATGTGACGATTCTTTTAGGTTATGCAGGATCTTTAAGTACAACCGGTCAATGGAAACTAATTTCTTGGCTAATAAAAAATAGATTTATTGATGTTTTGGTTTCAACCGGAGCCAATATTTCTGAAGATATTATTGAAGCACTAGGCTATTCTTATTGGAAAGGAAGCCATTTGGTCAATGACCGGGAACTTTTGAGAGAAAATATTAATCGTTATTACGATGTCTTTGGCAGAGAAACTGATTATTTAAAAATGACCGAATTGATTTCTGATTTTATTCTGACTTTAAAAGACAATTATCCTTATTCTTCAAGAGAATTTTTATATTTATTTGGCAAATGGCTAACAAAAAAGAAAATAAACAGTATTGTAACTTCGGCTGCAAAATATGGAGTTCCAATTTTCTGTCCGGCAATTGTTGATAGTCCTTATGGTGATGCAGGATTGATTGCCAAAAGCCAGGGTTTCAATTTAATCTTAGATAATATGAAAGATTATATTGAATTTATGAGTTTGGGAAGAAAAATAAAAGAGACAGGGGTAATTTATATTGGTGGAGGAGTACCCAAAGATTTCATTCAGTTGTTAGCCGTCACTTCTAATTTACTTTATCCAGAAAGAGAAATTCCAGGAAGAAAGGCAAAAATTTGGCGTTGTGAAGATGGCGGAAAAAAATTAAAAGAGACTTATTATCCTCATAAATATGCAATTCAAATTACTACCGATTCTCCCCAATGGGGTGGACTTTCAGGTTGCACCTTTGATGAGGCAATAAGTTGGGGGAAAATTGATGAGAAAGGAAATTTTATCCAATGTTATTGTGATGCCACAATTGCCTTACCAATAGTCTTACACGCCTTGGCAGAAAGAATTAAATTTAAAAGGAAAGGAAAAATTTTCTTTTAATTTATACCTTATACCTCATATTTCTTGCTAATACTCAAAATATGCAACAAATCTGGATTAGAGATTGCAGAAAAATATACAAATTAAAAGTACCACCTTCTTTAAAAATAATTTATCAACTAAAAAAAAGGATTATCTCTATTTACAAATAAAACCTTTAAAAAAGGAGAAAAAATCCTCTCTTTTAAGGGAAAACTTATTAGAGCATCTCTAGCATCACCGGAAGCAATCCAGTTTAATCAAAATTATTTTATCGATACTAAACTGTTTGTTCCAGAAGATTTTATAAACCATAGTTGCAATCCCAATTCGGCTATTGATTGGAATAAAAAATATTTTTTCGCCATCAGAAAAATTTTAAAAAATAAAGAAATAACTTACAATTACTGTACGAGTGAATATGATATGAAAAATTATAAAACAGATTTTAAATGTTATTGTGGCTCAAAAAACTGCTTCAAATACATTAAGGGATTTAAATACTTATCGCTAAAACAAAAATTAAAATTGAGACTGTATTTATCACCATTTTTGTTGAGAAAATTAAAATCAACATTAGTAAATTAAGATGAAAACTCAACAGATTAAAATAAAAAAAACATATTTTCAAACCTCGCCTTTGAATTTCGGAGGAATTGAAAATCAAAATTTTGAAAAGGCAAAAATTGTTGTTGTTCCTATTCCTTTTGAAGCTACTACTTCTTATATGAAAGGAACTAAAAGGGGACCGAGAGCGATTATTGAAGCTTCAGGACAAATTGAAGAAATTTGGGGTGAGAATTTTACTTCAAAAATTGACAAAGGAAAATTGATTTTTACAAATAAGGAAATTGAATTGGATGGTGAACCAAAAGAAGCAATTAATAAACTCTCTGATTTTTTAAACGAGATTTTAAAAAAAGAAAAAATCCCCTTTATTTTAGGCGGAGAACATTCAATAACCTTAGCCGGAGTTAAAGCAACAAAGGAAAAATACAAAGATTTATCTGTTTTGCAATTTGATGCTCATCCTGATTTAAGAGATGAATATTTAGGCCAAAAATTTTCTCATGCCTGCGTAATGAGAAGGATTCGAGAATTAGGAGTTCCGATTGTGGCTTGTGGCATTAGAAGTATAGATTGTGATGTTGCTGAATTTATAAAAAGAGAAAAAATTAAAAATATTTTTCAGGCTTCCAAAATCCCAATAAAGAAGATTTTGAATTCCCTGTCAAAAAATGTTTATTTAACATTTGATTTTGATTTTTTCGATTGTTCAATTATGCCTTCAGTTGGAACTCCTCAACCGGGTGGATTTTTCTGGCCAGAGACAATTAATTTTCTTGAAAAAATTTGTAAAAGAAAAAATATTGTGGCTGCTGATTTTGTTGAGTTTTGCCCGATTCCTGGTTTCATCGCTCCTGACTTTTTGGCTGCTAAACTTATTTACAAAGTAATGACTTTTATTATATAATTCAATAGACTGTAAAAGGTAAAGCTAAATTGAAAAAAGGGATTAATTCCCTTTTTATTTTTAAAATTTTTTGTATAATTTAAGCGATAGCGAAAATTATGAGAATTTTAAATAAAATTTTTGGCGATGCTAATGAAAAATATTTGAAAAAGCTTCAGCCATTGATTGATAAGATAAATTCATTGGAACTAGAATTTGAGAGATTTTCTAATGAAGAATTGAAAGAAAGAACAAATGAGTTTAAGGAAAGGTTAAAAAGAGGCGAGACATTAGATAATTTATTACCAGAAGCCTTTACCTTGGTTAGAGAAGTGGCTAAAAGAACTCTTCATCAGCGGCATTACGATTGTCAGCTGATTGGCGGAATTTTCTTACATCAAGGGAAAATCGCCGAAATGCTAACTGGCGAAGGAAAGACCTTGGCAGCTACTTTACCTCTTTATTTGAATGCTCTTGAAGAAAAAGGCTGTCATTTGGTTACGGTCAATGATTATTTAGCTAGGAGAGATACAGTCTGGATGGGTCAAATCTATCATTCATTGGGATTATCTGTTGGTTGTCTAAATCACGAGCAATCTTTTTTATATGACCCAGAATATAGAAAGCCACTGGAAGAAAAAGAAAAATTGAGAGATGAATTAGGTTCTTTTTATATCGTTGAAGATTTCTTGAGACCTTGTTCGAGAAAAGAAACCTATTTTGCTGATGTTACTTATGGCACAAACAACGAATTTGGTTTTGATTATTTAAGAGATAATATGGTTTATGATTTGAAAGATCAGGTTCAAAGGGGATTTCACTACGCCATTGTCGACGAAGTTGATTCAATCTTAATTGATGAAGCTAGGACACCCTTAATTATTTCAGCTCCTGATATCGAATCTTCAAAATGGTACGAAGAGTTGGCCAGAATTATCTCAAAATTAAATCCAGAAAGCGATTATCAAATTGATGAAAAAATGAGAGTTATTACTTTAACCGAAAGCGGAATTGATAAAATTGAAAAAATTTTGGGAATGAGAAATATTTACGAAGAAAAAGGAATCAGGTATTTACATCATTTAGAGCAAGCGCTGAGAGCTCAAGCAATTAATCCTGCTGACGGTAAGCCATTATTTGCAAAAGACAGAGATTATGTAGTCAAAGATGGCCAAGTTATTATTGTTGATGAATTTACTGGTAGATTGATGCCGGGTCGTCGTTGGTCGGGAGGACTTCATCAAGCAATCGAAGCAAAAGAAGGAGTTAGAGTTCAACCAGAATCTCTAACTTTTGCCACCATTACTTTTCAAAATTATTTCCGAATGTATAAAAAATTAGCTGGGATGACTGGCACCGCTAGAACCTCGGCTGAGGAATTTTATAAAGTCTATGGGTTGGAAGTGATTTCTATTCCGACAAATAAATCAATGATTAGAATTGATTTGCCAGACAAAATTTTTAAGACTGAGAAAGGAAAATTCGAGGCTATCACTAGGGAAATTAAAGAAAGATATGAAAATGGACAACCTGTTTTAGTTGGTACAAGATCGATTGAGAAAAATGAATATTTAGGAAAATTTTTAGAAAGGGAGGGAATTCCCCATCAAATTTTAAATGCCAAACATCACGAAAGGGAGGGGCAAATCATTGCCCAGGCAGGAAAATTGGGAGCAGTAACTGTGGCTACAAATATGGCAGGTAGGGGAGTAGATATAATTTTGGGCGGTAATCCTCAAGACTCCAGGGAGACAAAGAAAATTATTGAATTGGGAGGTCTACATGTTATTGGTACAGAAAGGCACGAGGCCAGAAGAATTGATAATCAATTGAGGGGGAGATCAGGAAGACAAGGAGATCTAGGATCAAACCAATTTTTTGTTTCTCTTGAAGATGAATTAATGAGAATTTTTGGTGGAGAGAAAATAAAATCTCTGATGGAAATTTTAAAAATTCCCGAGGATCAGCCAATTGAGTCAGGTTTAATTTCTAAGGCAATTGAGGATGCTCAATCGAAAGTGGAAGGTTTTTATTTCGATGCCAGATCTCATTTATTAGAATATGACGATGTGATGAACAAACACCGAGAGGTTTTTTATAAAAAGAGAAGGGAAATTTTGGAATTATCACCTTCAAAATTAAGAGAAAAAATTTTGGAAATTTTTAAAAAAACTGGTTTTTCTCAAGATGAATTTGAGAGAAAAGAAAAGGAAATAGGAAATGAATTTTTAAAGATAGTTAGATTTCTCTGCCTTCGAATTTTAGACTTTTTTTGGATAGATCATTTAGAAGAGATGGAAAGTTTAAGAGATAAAGTCAAATTAAGAGCCTATGGCCATTTAGATCCCTTAGTGGAATATAAAAATGAGGGATATAAAATGTTCCAAAAATTACTTTCGGCGATAGAGTCAGCGATAGCTCAAACAATTTCAAAAATTAAAATAGAGAAAGAACCAGCAACAGAGATTAGGCAGCCAGTAAGACAAATTTCACAGGAATTTAAAGGTAAAGTTGGTCGCAACGACCCTTGTCCTTGTGGAAAAATTAATCCTCATACTGGTAAACCAATGAAATACAAAAAATGCTGTTATCCGAAATACGGCTAAATCAAGAAAAATGTTTTAGAAATTGACAGATTAAATTTTCTATATTATATTATATATAGTTCATTTCAAAGGAAGTAATTGGAATTGACAATTAGAGAAAGTTTGATAAAAATCTGGAGGAAATTTTTCCCTGAAAAAGTAAAAGTGATACCAGAGAAAGTGGCTATACTTATTGATGGGGAAAATCTTTGGTTTTCTTTAATAGGGCTTGGAAGTTTGGAAATCCATGATTTCAAAGAATTCAAAAAACGCCTAGTAGGAGAAAAAGAATTAGCCAGACCCCCAATTTATTATAGAAGCGTGGATACAAAAGATGCCGAGAAGACTTTAAAAACTCTAGGATTTCTTGCCTATTTAGAAAGCCAAGGATATGAAATCAAATATAAACCCCTTCCTAAAGGGAAAGAACCCCAAAGCGAGATTGACCCACTGATAGCAGTTGATATTTGTCGCACAGCCATAGACAAGGATGTTTCAACTATTATTCTTGTTTCGGGAGATCATCATTTTGTGCCGGCAGTAGTTTTTGCCAAAGAAAGAGGAAAGAAAGTAAAAGTGGTAAGTACAGCTCCTTTTCTTTCAGAAGAATTAAAGAAAGTAAGTGATCAAATTATAGATCTCAAAGAAATAGTAACAGGGATTACAAAGAAATCGGAAATAGAAGAAAAGCGAAGAAAAGCCTTGGAGAAACTCAAAAGTGGAAAAAAAATAATTTTGTCGAGTCTCGAAGAAATTTAAGAAAACTAAGGAGATGAAAAATTCATCTCTTTTTTATTCTGAAGGAATCAAGGTTCTGCCGAAGGCAGGTTCTTATTTTTGAGCAAGGCGAGGAATCAAGGTTCTGCCGAAGGCAGGTTCTTATTTTTAAGCAAAGCGAAAAATCAAGGTTCTGCCGAAGGCAGGTTCTTATTTTTGAGCAAGGCGAGGAATCAAGGTTCTGCCGAAGGCAGGTTCTTATTTTCAACATTGACATCTTTCTCTAGTAATGATAAAAAGCAAAAAAGTACTTTGAAAGGTGAACAGGGGATGAAGGGGAAATTATTAAAGGTTAATAAAATAAAAAATGGAATAGTAATTGATCATGTTAGAGCTGGAGAGGCCTTAAAAGTCTGTCAAATCCTGGGGATTTTACCCAGGACAAAAGAGATGGTTACTGTTGCGATGAATGTTTTTAGCCGAAAGATGGGCAGAAAAGATATCATCAAAATTGAGAACAAAAAATTGAATTCATCGGAGATTCACAAAATTGCTATAATTTCGCCCGAGGCAACAATAAATATCATAGAAGACTTTGGGGTAAAACAAAAAGAGCAAGTTAAACTGCCTAAAGAAATAATTGGAATAATCAAGTGTCCAAATCCCACCTGTGTTTCCAATGCCAACGAGCCAATTCAATCGAAATTCCTTAAGGAAAAAGATGGTAAAGCTTTTAAATGCCATTACTGTGGTTACCAGATAATTGACTCAGAAGAATTGATGAAATCGATAATCTAAATCAAAGGACCACTGGTCTTAAATCCAGTGGCTTTTTATTTCCAATTTTTTAAAATTTGACTAATTATATTTAATTTGTTAAATCTTACAATAGAAGTACACTTTAAAAATTTGGGAGATTGGGAAAATGAAAACAGAAGATAAAATAATTGTGGCTCTGGATGAAAGTGAAGTCTCGGCAGCAAAAACTTTGATTGGCGTACTTTGGCCATATGTTGGATGTTTCAAAATCGGCCCAGTGTTACTAAAGCCATTACTGCACAGATGCAAATGGGATGAATTTCTTGCAATGGCTTCTGAAATGAAAACTTCTCTCTTTATTGATGAAAAGCTTTGTCATAGTCCTGAAGTCATCAAGAAGACTGTTGGCTACTATAATTCCCCGCCAATTAAAATGTTCACTCTTCAGGCCAGTTGTGGTCGAGATTCTTTGAAAGCAGCGACGACACAGAAGGGAATTACTATTCCTACCGATATGAAAGTTTTAGTTTCCACCGTTCTTACATCGATGTCCGACATTGAATGCCGACATATTTATGGAAAATGGCCAGAAAAGAAAGTGGTAGATTTTGCCTTCGATGTCCTAGAGACAGGATGCGATGGGATCATTTGCTCTTCACAAGAGTTGAAATCATTAGCTAAACATAGGGACTTAGAAAGACTGGGAAAATATGTGCCTGGCATTCGACCCGAATGGTGGACAAAAGGTACTGACCAAAAGAGAATTGATACTCCGGCCGGAGCAATTGAAGCTGGTGCCGATTATCTAATAATCGGTCGACCCATCTTAAACCCACCGAAAGAGATTGGAACTCCAATTGAAGCAGTAAAAAAAATTCTCGAAGAGATGGAAAGAAAGGAATAGAATCATTACCTCAGCTCTTTGACATCAACAATAACATCAACACCCACTTTTTTGTGGGTTTTTTAATTTTCGAACGCAGTGAGGAAATCAAGATTCTTGAGCAAAGTGAAAAGTTCTTATTTGACAACATTAAAAAAATTTGTTAGTTACAAAAAGAGGTGTTCGTTCATTAAAATATGGAGGAAGAAAAGTTGAAGAATAAAAAAGAGTCGGCTTTGATAACTCCTAGTCTTGGGAAAATTCTGTTTTTATTTTTCTTTCTAACATTGTTAGATATCTTAATAGTTGAACTTTACTATCGACCACTTGAAGCTTGGAGTGGAATCTGGCGATATCATGTTGTTTACATAGCTCTTCAGTATGGTATTCCTCTTTTATGGGCGATTAAAACTAGGAGTTGGTATCCTCTGCAGACATGGATCTTATGGCTTTTTGGTTTGGAAGACACAGCTTTCTACTTATTGCAAGGACGGATTCCCGAGAGGTTTTGGGGCGTTTCAATTGCAGGCGTTTGGCAGCCAGGCTGGGATTGGGTCTTTACCATAAACACGATAGGATTAACTTTGCTTCTGTTGCTAAATTTAGAATTTTTGCGGGAATGGCGAAAATCCGAAAGGAGATACGAAAAAAAGATCAATAAAGACTTTCAATAGCCCGCTTTTTCTGCGGGTTTTTTTATTTGACAAATTTTTAAAACTTGTTAATCTAGAAAATAGTAGATTCGCTCTTTTTAAATACGGAGGGATGAGATATGGAAAAAAATGAAAGAAAGCTAAAAGAAATGTGAGGAAGAAGATAAAAGAGGCTTCTAAAAAAGCGCCGATTAGAAAAAGATTCACCAAGAAAGAATTATCTAAAAAGATAGATATGCCACAACCAACTGAGCGTATTCATTGGGAGCGCCCATAGGAAAGCGAGAAAGTTCAGAACTATTGAGTTCCAAAGGACTAAGAATCCTGTAAAATTGAAGGAAATTAGGCGGAGACAAACAAAGAAACTAATAAACTAATAACCCACTTTTGTGGGTTTTTTATTTTGTTATTGCCTGACTTTTATTTAAATGATAAAATGAAATAGACCTTTGAAAAGGTGATAAAAATGGAAGCGAATACGAAACCAAGAAAAGAATTAAGTGAGGAAGAAATCCTGAAATTCAAGCGCAATATGACCCGGATAGATCATTCAAAAAATTTAATGTATCTTTCTCTTTTTTCTATACCAGGCATTATCATGATGTACCTGCTTATAGGAGAATGGCTTGTTAGTATAGCGGGCATATTAGTAGGGCTCTTCATTATTCTAGCTATGCGATACAAAATGAAATACTTATTGCTACCTTGGGAAATGCGAAAGCTGATGCGAAACTTAGGATATCTTTGATTCCGAAAATAAGAGAAACAACTGCACATTAACAATAGATTCCCACTTTTTTGTGGGTTTTTTATTGACAATTTTTAAAATAATATTAAAAAGAGAAACAGGGGGTTTTGCACCTTTAACAGGAGGAAAAGAATGAATTTGAAAAAGCAGAAAGCAATAAATGAGGAGAAAATATTGAAGACTATGAAAAGGCTCTGTGAAAAAGCAAAGAGACTTGAGACAGAAGAAAGAAAGATAGGATTTCACTTTGGGACAGATAGACTGGAAAAGGAAATAGGGAAAATTAGGGGAAAACTCATAAATTTGAGTGAAATCCTGGCAAGAAGTAAAACTATTGAAGTAAATATCAATTTGCTGACCTTTGAGATAAAAGAAATGAATTTGCTGAAAAATAGCGATGATCTTTAAAATCAATCAAAGAGGATTAACCCCCTCTTTTTTTATCAGTTTGTTAGGAGGGTTTTTTATTTTTTAAAAAAATTTATCTGAACTTCTAATTTTAGATTATCAATAAATTTAAATTGACTTTCTTTTCGAGATTTAATAAAGTAATAAAAAGGGAGGAAAAACCTGCTCTTTAAAAAATAAAAAGGTGATGGATATGAGAGATGATGCGAGGATGAATGTATTAAGTAGCAAGATACCGGCTCGATTAAGAAGGAAGAAAAATGTCAAGCGATATTGAAATGTCGATTACTTTTTAGCCACTGCCGAACAAATTTTATATCATGTCCGAGAATCCCTCTCGGATTTTTATTTTCCCTTGCTTGAATTTTACTTCAATTTAGGCTAAAATAAATTGTATGATGCTTTCGAAAATTAGAAGAGCTTTTTTAAAGGAAGTTAAAAAGGCAGGGGATTTGAAAAATCTCGATGAAATTTATCGGAAATATTCAGGTAAAAAGGGAGAAATTACCAAGATTTTACGTTCTTTAAAGAAATTACCAAAAGAAAAGCGAGGGAAAATTGGCAAGGAAGCAAATTTATTGAAGGAATTTATCGGAAAAGAAATAAAAAAGCTTGCTGAAAAATTGAAAGAAAAAGCTAAAATTGAACTTTTGAAAAGAGAATGGATTGATGTTACTCGACCTGGGAAAAAAATTAAAATTGGGCATTTACACCTCCTAACTCAAGTTAAAAGAAAAGTTGAGGAGATTTTTCAGTCAATGGGTTTTTCAGCGGTAGAGGGACCAGAAGTTGAAACCGAATGGTATAATTTTGATGCTTTAAATATACCAAAGGATCATCCTGCTCGGGATATGTGGAGTACTTTTTGGTTAAAAGTAGACAAATTTTTGCTAAGAACCCATACTTCTCCCATTCAGATCCATTATATGGAAAAAAATCAGCCTCCATTAAGAATTATCGCTTTCGGTAGAGTTTTCCGTCGCGAAGCCACCGATGCCGGTCATGAAATCAATTTTTATCATGTTGAAGGGTTGATGGTTGATAAAGATATCTCAATAGCTAATTTCAAAGCGATTATTGAAGAATTTTTCAAAAAATTTTTAGGGGAGGAAGCTAAAATTCGTTTAAAACCTAGCTTTTTTCCATTCACCGAGCCTTCTTTTGAGATCGATGTTTCTTGTCCCCTTTGCCAACAAAAGGGTTGTTTAATTTGTAAAAATTCAGGCTGGGTAGAAATAATGGGAGCAGGAATGGTTCATCCAAATGTTTTTAAAAATTCTGGTTTAAACCCAAAAGACTGGCAGGGCTTTGCTTTTGGAATGGGATTAGATAGGTTAGCAATGATGAAATACAAAATCAATGACATTAGATTATTTTATTCTGGAGACTTAAGATTTTTAAAACAGTTCTAAATGAAAGAACAAAAAGCATTCACTGTTATTGAGCTTTTAATAGTCATTGCTATTATTGGCTTTGTATCTTCTATTGTTTTGGTGAGTTTGAAAGGAGCAAAAGAGAGAGCTAGAATTGGTGCCGGTATGCAGTTCTCTAATTCACTAAGAGCAGGTCTCTCTGATGCGATAACTGGTTGGTGGAGCCTTGATGAAGGAACGGGAAATATTGCTCAAGATCCTTGGGGTGGAAATAATGGAACAATTACTGGCACTAGCTACTGGACGACAAATGGAATAATAAGAGGAGCTTTGAATTTTAGTGGGGATGATTACGTTCGAATTAATAATGTCCAAGTTAATACAACAAGCGGAGCCAAAAACACTGTTGAATTCTGGATGAAGTGGACTGGCTATGATAGCGTAATGCCGATGGGTTGGGCAACAACCTATGATTTATGGTTAAGGAGTGGCTGTTTCGGTTTTAATACCGGACAAAGTAATGTTTTAGGAATTTCTTGGGATGGCTTAGCTAATAACTGGGTTCATGTAGCGGCAATTTTTTATAATGGAGTACCTTCAAGTACGAATAATGAATTATATATTAATGGAGTTAAGAAAGGTCTCAATTGGTGTCTTGGTAGTACAGGTTCAAGTAGAAGTGTGACTTCAACAGTTCAAATAAGTGGATGGGCATATGGGGCTGGTTATCTTTTCAGAGGTATTATCGACGAAGTCAGAATTTACAGCCGAGGCCTTACCGCTCTTGAAATTCAAAAAAGATATACCGAAGGATTAGAAAAATTCAAATTAGTTGAAAAATAAAATGATATTTTCATACAACTGGTTACAATCTTTTTTTAAGAAAAAACTACCAAGACCAGAAAAATTGGCTGAACTTTTAACTTTGCATTCATTTGAAGTAAAGGAAGTTGAAAAAGCAGGAAGAGATTTTGTGTTAGATATCGATATTTTGCCAAATAGAGGGCCAGATTGTTTTTCCCATATTGGGGTAGCCAGGGAGTGCTGTGCAGTTTTAAATTCAAAACTCAAAACTTTAATCTTAAAACCGATCGAAGATAAAAAATTAAAAGCTGGAGATTTTATAAGTGTTGAAGTCAGAGATATCAAAGCCTGCCCTCGTTATACTGCCAGGGTTATCACTGATGTGAAAGTCAACTTTTCACCTCAATGGATAAAAGAGCGTCTAAAAGTTTGTGGATTAAGGCCAATTAATAATATCGTCGATATCACAAATTATGTTATGCTCGAAACTGGTCAGCCCCTCCATGCTTTCGATGGTCAAAAACTCGAAGGTAAAAAAATAATCGTTAGATTTGCTAAAAAAGGAGAAAAAATTATTACCTTGGATGGAGAAAAATATGAGTTAGATAACGACATTTTAGTAATTGCTGATGCCAAAAAACCAGTGGCAATTGCCGGTATTAAAGGAGGGAAGTCTCCTGAAATTAATAGAAAGACAAGAACTGTCGTAATTGAATCTGCTAATTTTAATCCTCGAGTCATTCGCCGCGGTTCAAAAAAAATAGATTTGAAAACCGATGCCTCTTTACGCTTTGAACATGGAATTGACCCCAATTTAACTGAATTGGCAATAAACAGGGCCGCTTTTTTAATCCAAAAAATTGCTGGTGGCAAGATTGTCCAAGGTTTAGTTGATAGATATCAGTTAAAAATCTTGCCCAAAAGAATTAAATTAGATTTAGGTTATGTTGAGAGATTATTAGGACTAAAGATTCCAGTCCAGAAAATAAAACAAATTCTGAATAAATTAGAATTTCGAATAATTGAGGTTCGACCCTCGTATTTAGTGGTAGAAATTCCAACTCAGAGATTAGATATTACTATTGCCGAAGATTTAATCGAAGAAATCGCCAGAATTTATGGATACCCAAAAATTCCTTCAGTTTTTCCAATTGCCTCTTTAATACCACCAAAAAGAAACCTTGATATTTTCTGGGAAGATATGACAAAAAATATTTTAAAAGAAATTGGATTCACTGAAGTTTATAACTATTCTTTCATAAGTGAAAAAGAGGCGGAAATTTTCGGCTTCAAAAAATCTATTCTATTTGAGATAGAAAATCCAATGAGTATTGAACAAAAATATCTAAGGCCAAGTTTAATTCCGAATTTACTAAAAAATATCGGGGAAAATTTTAAAAACTTTGGGGAAGTGAAAATTTTTGAATTAGGAAAAATCTTTAGAAAGGCAAAATTCTCTGAAGAAAAGAGAATGTTAACCGGTTTAATTGCTAAGAAAGAAGGCAGGGAGGAATTTTATGATTTAAAAGGAGCAATTGATTTATTGTTAAATAGACTAGGAATTGCCAAGGTCTGGTATGATTTTTATCAACCGACACCTGGGGAAAGTAAATTGTCTATCTGGCAACTTAAAAAATCGGCTGAAATTAAAGTTAATCACATTGAGCTTGGCTTTTTGGGAGAAATTTCTCCGAAGATTTTGGAAGGTTTAAAAATATTCAGTAAGGCTGAAGATTTCTTTGCCAAAGGCAAACAAATTCCCGGGAGGATAGTTTTATTTGATTTGGATTTTGAAAAATTGACAAAATTGGTTTCTGAAGAGCATGAGTTTCGACCAATCTCACCTTATCCAGCAGCCATTAGGGACATTTCTGTTTTAATTCCCCAGGGAGTCTTAGTCGAAGAAGTTTTAAATAAAATTGAAATGGCAGGTAGAGGTTTAATTAGAGATGTTGATCTTTTCGATATTTATGAAGGGGAAGAGTTACCAGAAGGGAAAAAGAGTCTGGCTTTTCATATAATTTATCAATCAGGTATTAAAACCTTGAGTTCAAAAGAAATTGACGAAATTCAACAAAGAATAATTAAAGTTCTGGAAGAGGAGGAATGGCAAGTTAGAAAATAATCCAAAATGAATAACTAATAATATATAATTTTTAATTTATATTTTATTCATTATAAATTATTATTTAAAACTATGGTTAGTAAAAAAAGTAAAAAAACTGAAACAACCTATGAAGCTAAAGATATTTTTGTTTTAGAAGGGCTTGAGCCGGTGAGAAGGAGGCCGGCAATGTATATTGGAACAACTGGGCCAGAAGGCCTACATCATCTTTTGGTTGAAGTAGTCGGCAATGCCGTTGATGAGGCAATGATGGGTTATTGCAATGAAATTAAAATTTTTCTTTTACCAAAAAATAGAATAAAAGTTGAGGATAATGGTCGGGGAATTCCAGTTAAGATTCATCCCCAGACAAAAAAATCAGCTTTGGAAACTGTCATGACCTACTTACATGCCGGAGCAAAATTCGGTGGCAAAATTTATGCTTCGACTGGTGGCCTCCATGGAGTTGGGGTTTCGGCAGTCTGCGCTTTATCTGAATCTTTGAGGGTTGAAGTTTCTCGAGATGGTCAAAGATATTACCAGGAATATTCTCAGGGGAAACCCTTAAAAAAAGTTAAAAAAATAGGCAAAACTAATCAAACTGGTACCACCATTTTGTTTCAGCCTGATTCTCAAATTTTCAAAGAAATAAAATTTGATAAAGAAAAAATTTTAGATTATTTGCGTCAACAGGCCTATTTGAATAAGGAAGTGAAATTCCGATTTTTTGATGAACAGAGTGACGATAAAAAAACCTACACTTTCTACTTTGAGGGGGGTCTCACTTCCTATATCAAATATCTAACTCAGGGAGCTAACTCTCTCCACCAAAACATTTTCTATGGTTTAGGAGAAAGAAATGGCATAATTTCTGAGGCGGCTTTTCAATATACTGAAGAGTATGAAAATTATGAAGAAAGTTTTGCCAATAATATTTTTACTCAAGAAGGCGGTACTCATTTGACCGGCTTTCGAACTGCTCTGACCAGAACTTTTAATGACTATGCCAGAAAAAATGGTTTTTTGAAAGAAAATGATGAAAACTTATCAGGTGAAGATATTAGAGAGGGCTTAACTGGAGTAGTTTCGATTAAGATAAAAGATCCCCAATTTGAAGGTCAGACGAAAAGAAGATTGGGCAATCTTGAAGCAAAGGTGGCAGTTGAAAATATAGTTTCAGAAAAACTCACTGAATTTTTAGAAAGAAACCCTCTCGATGCTAAGATAATAATCGAAAAATGCCTCGTAGCTCAAAAGGCCAGAAAGGCAGCCAAAGCAGCAAAAGAAACTGTCTTGAGAAAGGGAATTTTGGAAGGATTGGCCTTGCCAGGTAAATTGGCCGATTGTTCAATCAGGAATCCTGAAGAAGCCGAGCTTTTTATTGTTGAGGGAGAATCGGCCGGCGGTTCTTGTAAATCAGCTAGGGATAGAACTTTCCAGGCAATATTGCCTCTTCGAGGAAAGATCTTAAATGTTGAGAGGGCTCGCCTAGATAAAATCTTGGCCTCGAAGGAAATTAAATCTTTAATCATCGCTCTGGGAACAGCTATTGCCGAAGATTTCGATTTGGAAAAAATAAGATATCAGAGAATCATTATTGCTGCCGATGCCGATATCGATGGCAAGCACTTAGTTACTCTTTTACTAACTCTTTTTTATCGCTATTTTAAACCAATAATTGAAAAAGATTTTCTATTTATTGCCCAGCCACCTCTCTACCGAATTCAATCGGGAAAGAGAATAGAATATGCTTATACTGAATCGGATAAGGCCGAAATTTTGGATTCAATGAAAGAGGAAGGGGCTAGCAATCCTGTTATTCAGCGCTACAAAGGTTTAGGGGAAATGAATCCCGATCAGCTATGGGAGACAACAATGAATCCGGGGAATCGGGTTTTATTAAAAGTAACAATTAAAAATGCCAGGGAGGCAGACAAAATCTTTGATATTTTGATGGGCGATGAAGTTTTACCAAGAAAAAGATTCATTCAGACTTACGCCAAAAAAGCCAAGAACTTAGATATTTAATACCTAAATTCCATAGAGGGGGTCGGGGAGATTGGGTATCTCCCTGTAGTGGAAAAAACAGCGAGCGAAGCGAGAGGGAGTGGAGCGACTTGACATTTAATTTCCTTTGGCTAAAATACAATAATAATGGCCCAAAAGGCCATTTTTAAGAAATGAAATTTTTTAAAAAAATCCTCTCATTTTTAAAAGAAGTAGGGGTAGAAATGAAAAAGGTTAATTGGCCAACAAAAGGGGATACTCTTAAAAATACCTTAATTGTCATTGGTATCTCAATTGCTTTGGCTATTTTTTTGGGTGGTCTAGATTTTCTATTTACAACCTTATTAAATAAATTTGTTTTCTAAACATGGCAAAACAGAGATTGCCACAAAAAAGAAATTGGTATGTCATCCACACTTATTCTGGTTATGAAGAGGCAGTTACTAAGAGTCTAAAGCAAAGGATTGAAAGTTTAGGCATGGAAGATAAAATCTTCAATGTTTTGGTTCCGAAAGAAAAAAAGATTAAAATAAAGGATGGCAAAAGAAGGGTAGTCGAAGAAAAAATCTACCCTGGTTATGTTTTGGTCGAAATGATTGTTACTGATGACTCCTGGTATATTGTTAGAAACACTCCAAATGTTACTGGTTTTGTTGGAGCGGGAACTCTTCCCATTCCGATTTCAAAGGAAGAAATTGAGAATTTAAAAAAAAGAATGGGAGTGGAGGCCCCCCAATATAAAGTTGATGTCAAAATCGGCGATTTGGTGAAAATTATTGATGGTCCATTTAAAGATTTTGATGGCAAGGTATCTGAAATTGACCAGGAAAGAGGAAAAGTCAAGGTTTTAATTAATATGTTTGGCCGAGACACTCCAGTAGAGTTAGATTCTCTGCAGATAAAAAAATTATAAATCGTTCAGGAAGCTAATTTTTAGGATACGCTCACTTGCTCCAGCGGTAAGCTCGCTCAGGTCCTCCCCATACCAATCCTATCGGATGGTACGGGGCAAGCGGCAAATTTGACTGTTTACCCCGTAGAGTTGCGAAGCAACTTGTACGGGGCGGATACTCCTAAAATTACTTCCCTCGCTATAAAATGCCAAAAAAGATAAAAGCAATTGTCAAATTACAAATACCAGCCGGTCAAGCCACTCCAGCCCCACCAGTTGGGCCTTCCTTGGCTCCCCACGGCCTAAATATTTCTGAATTCTGTCAAAAATTTAATGAACTGACAAAGAAGCAAATTGGTTTTACCATTCCAGTTGAAACTACCATTTTTGAAGACAGAACCTATGAACTTAAATTAAAACACCCACCAACAGCTGAACTTTTAAAAAAAGCAGCAGGCCTTGAGAAGGGTTCTGGCCAGCCAAATGTCGCAAAAGTTGGTAAAATTACCAAAGAGCAACTTAAAGAGATTGCTCTCAAAAAAATGGAAGATTTAAATACGACTGATATTGAAAAAGCAATGAAAATAATTGAAGGCCAGGCAAGGAATATGGGAATTGAAGTAATAGAATAATAATGCAATAATAAAACAATAATATGACTCTCTCAGATAAAGACATAAAAAAATATATTAAAGAAGGAAAAATTAAAATTAGGCCTGAACCTAATTTTAAGGAACAATTAGGACCTTGCTCTCTGGATTTACATTTAGGAAATGTTTTTAAAACTTTTAAAACTTCTCAATATCCCTATTTGGATCTCAAAAGAAATATTAATTTCGAAGATTTAATGGAAGAAATAAAAGTAGAAGATGGAGCTCCCTTTATTTTGCAGCCAAAAGAATTTATTTTAGCAACAACCAAAGAAGACTTCATTTTACCTGATGATATAATGGCCCGACTTGATGGAAGAAGTTCTCTGGGTAGACTGGGAGTAGTTGTTCATTCCACTGCTGCGAGATTTGACCCTGGTTGGCAAGGAAAGGCAGTAATGGAATTGGGAAATTTGGGACTTATGCCGGTTGTTTTATATTCCGGGATGCGAATTTGCGCTTTGACTTTTGAAAAACTATCCAGTCCTTGCGAAATTCCATATTTAAAAAAGAAAGGCCAAAAATATGGAAAACAAAAATTCCCTCAGGCTAGTAAAATCACCCAAGAATTTAAAAAGAAAAGTTAAAATTGATGGCAATTAATCTCAAAAATTGGCCACCAGTGGAAGGACGATATAAAGTAGGAAATGAGAAATCTCCGATAGCCGTTTGTACTAATGCCACGGTTGAAGGAATTAAGTTGGATATGAAAAAAATTGCAATTTGCGGAAAATGCGTAACTGAAAATATTGGCATTGAAAAAATGATTCAAAATGTAGTTTCTAATCCCAATATCCGTTATTTATTGCTTTGTGGAAGAGAATCAAAAGGTCATTTTGTTTCTCAGGCGATGGTAGCCCTTAAAGAAAATGGAATTGATAAACAAAAAAGAATTGTCGGGGCAAAAGGCAATACTCCGTTTTTGAAGGGAATTGATGAGAGCCAAATTGAGAGATTCCGTCAACAAATAGAGATAATAAATTTAATTGGTGAAGAAAATCCCCAAAAAATAATGAAAGAAGTTGAAAATTGTTTGAGAAAAAATCCCGGTTCATTTACTGGAAAACCAATAAAGATTGAGAAGATAGAGGAAATAGAAGCTTCAGCCTCTCCAGGCTGGATACCTGACCCAAAAGGTTTTTTTGTTATTTCAATTAATCAAGCTCAGTCAAAAATAATAGTTGAATATTTTCAAAATAATAAATTAACAAAAAAAATAACTGGAAATTCAGCCGAAGATATTTGCAAGACAATTGCTAAACTTGATTTAATTGGTGATTTTAAACAGAGGATAGAGCATGCTATGTATTTGGCCCGTGAACTCCAAAAGGCAGAGTTTGCTCTAAAAAATGGATTAGATTATGAGCAGGATAGTGAGTTAAATTTGGGCAAAGATGAAAAAAAAGAATCAATCGATGAAAATGATTGGTTCGACTAAAATATTATGTACGAAACAAGAATAATTGAGGCAAAAAATTTGGGTGAGGCCTGGGAAAAGGCCTGTGTTTTGATGATGAAAGAAGGACACGATCGCTATGTTCAAGCACCTGAATATCAGATAGAGACAAAGGACCTTCCTTTATTGATTAAAGTTTCAGATCCATTTTTGGAACCGAGATTAAGTCCCAAAGTAAATACTACTCGAGAACTAGCAGATGAATATGCCAAAAAATTTCTCTACGGTTCAGGAAAAGAAAAAGAAAATAGTTTTGATTATACCTATTATTCAAGACTTCGTTGTTATCCAGATTGTAGAGTAAGAGCCTGGCTGCCAAGCATTACTGATTCTGATGAAGAATTATTTGAAGCTATCAAGAAAATTTCACCAGAAGGAAAGTGTGTGGTCCAGCGGATTGATCAAGTAGAGAAAGCAATTAAAATTTTTAAAAAAGATCCCACTCGACGAACAGTAGTGATGCATACCTGGATTCCTTTCAGAGATTTGATGAAATTTGGACCAAAAAGAGAAACTGCGTCTTCTCCCTGTGTGCTTTTATTTTATCCTCAATTAGTGGATGGAAAATTACATATGTTTGTGGTAATGAAAACTAATGATTTATATAATGCCTGGCCAGAGAATGCCTATGCTTTTACTGCTCTTCAGAAATATATGGCTGATGAACTAGGTGTAAAAACAGGAACTTATACTCATTTTTCTGTCAGTATGCAAATTTATAAAGATATGTATGAAGAGGTAAAAAAGAAATTCAATCTTAAGTAAAAAAGCAATAAAAAAAATTCCTAGATAATTTGACAGGAATTTTTATTTATATTAAAAATAAATGGAGGTTAGCAGATTAAAAAGGAGGTAAGAGAGTGATTCTTTCAGGCAAGGAGATTTCAAAAAGGTTAGCTATGGTGGTACCTGTAGACACTCCAGCTGGTCTTGAGAGAATAAGAGAATTAATAAACGAAGGAAAGATTGTCATCAGCCCCTTTCCTAATATAAGCAAAATACTAGAGGCTGTCTTTCTAGATCTTGAAATAGGCAAGATAAAAATCCCAGAAAGTCCGGGAATACTTAAAGAAATCTGTGTCGATTTCTCTCAACCAGAGAGTCTAAAGGAGAGATTCGAAATTTACGATAAAGAAAAAGTTTTTCTCCATCCAAATCCAAGAGAATTTTTGAGAATAGAGACCCGCCAGTTCCTTGGAATCCCAACTGATCTATTGACTCAAGTTACCATCAGAAGAGAATTTACAAAATATGGTCTGGAGATCATCGGAGAACCAGTTTATCTTTCACCAGGATTCATTGGAAGACTAGAGCTCAATATCAAAAACTGTGGCAATCGTCCCATAGCTCTTTTCCACGGACTACCAATTTTCCAAGCAATGTTTGAACTACTGTCTTCTTGTGCAGATACAGCTCATTAGAATAAAATATGTCCTGCAGTTTTGCAGGATTTTTTTCTTTTTAAAAATTCGATATAATTAGAATATATATGAAGAAAAATCCCCACCTTGGTAAATTTATTGTTTTTGAGGGTATCGATGGGGCTGGAAGCGAAACCCAAAGTAAATTATTGTTTAATTATTTAAAGAATCAAAAAAAGCAGGTTAAGAAACTATCCTACCCGGACTCTCAAGGACCGATTGGAAAATTGATTTATCAATTTTTGCATAAAAAATATGATTTTTCTCCAGAAGTTCAATTCCTGCTTTATTTTACTGATTTTTTGAAAGATAAAGAAAAAAATATAAAATGGAGGAAGAAAGAGAAAATTATTATCTCTGATAGGTATTTCACTTCGACTTTAGCTTATCAATGCCAAAAAAGTTTTCTATTAAAAGTGGCTTTAGAAATTGCAAATTTGTTTAAACTTCCAAAACCTGATTTAGTAATTTATCTCAAGGTTTCACCCAAAATTTCGATTCAAAGAAAATTGAAAGAAAAGAAAAACTTGGACAGACACGAAGCTGATAAAAAATTTCTATCCAAATTAACTAATTTTTATGAAAAATTAATAAAAAATCAAATTTTTAGTCGTTGGGTTGTAATCAATGGAGAAAAATCAATTAAGGAAGTTTTTAAAGATGTTAAAAAAATAATAAAACAAAAATTAAAAATATGAATATATCCAAAATATGAAAGTAGCAATCGGCTCCCAAAATCTTGTTAAAATTAAAGCAACAGAAAATGTATTTAAACGAATTTTCGGTGGGGTAGAAATTTTAAGTGTCAAAGTAGACTCAGGTGTTTTTCATACTCCTTCTTCTTGGGAAGAAACCGCTCAAGGGGCAATTAATCGAGCAAGGTCTGCATTAGAAAAAACAGGAGCTGATTTTGGAGTGGGTCTTGAAGGAGGTTATGAAAAAACTAAATTCGGCGTTCTAATGAGAGGAGCAGTAGCCATTATCGATAAAAAGGGGAGGTTAGGTATTAGTGGAAGCAATGGAATTCTTTTACCAGGAAAGATTGTGAAGAGGCTTGAAAGGGGGGAGGAATTAGGTAATATTATGGATCAACTCCAAGGTGTAAAAAATACTAAACAAAAGTGGGGAGCAGTAGGATTTTTTCTTAAAGGATATTCTAACCGTCAAGAAAGCTTTGAACACAATGTCTTACATGCTTTAGCTAGGTTTTTAAGGAAAGAACTTTATGAAGAATGAAAATTTTAAAATTGCAAAAATAATCGATCACACAAATATAAGGCCCGATGCTACCAGCCAGGATATCTGGCAGACCTGTCAAGAAGCTAAAAAATATGGTTTTAGAGGGGTTTGTGTTAATCTGGAATGGGTAAAATTAGCAAAAAAAGAATTGAGAGGAACTGATATTAAAGTTATTGCCCTGATTGACCCACCGATGGGAGTTTCTCCTCATAAAGAGAGAATGAAAATTTCTCAAAAAGCTAAAAAAGATGGAGCTGATGAATTAGATGTGGTAATGAATATTATTGATTTAAAATATGGAAAATATACTAAAGTTTTGAAAGATTTAAAAGAAATTTCGAAGATTTTACCAATGAAAGTAATTATTGGCTCAGGTTACTTAACCGATGAGGAAATTAAAAAGGCTTCTGAAATTACCAAAAGATCTAGTGCCTTCTGTGTTAAGACAGCAACTGAAAAAGACCCCTTAGATAGATTTGAATTAAAAGAAAAGGCAAAGCATCTAAAAATTATGAAAGAAGTTGCTCCTGGACTTTTAATTAAGGCCTCAGGCGGAATTAAAACTTTGAAAGACTTAAAGACAATGCTAAAAGCTGGCGCAGATATAATTGGGACAAGTTCTGGTGTTGAAATTATAAAAGAAATCAAAAATAAAATGTAACACGATTTCTACGATCGTAAAAAATGTATTATATAATTTTTACTATAAATTATGGAATATCAACCTACAATTGGGCTGGAGATACATGTGGAATTAAAGACAGGGAGTAAAATGTTTTGTTCTTGTCTAAATGATTCTGATGAGAAGCATCCAAATATCAATATTTGTCCTATTTGCATGGGACATCCAGGAACGCTTCCGGTAATAAATAAAGAAGCAGTGAGAAAGACAATTAAAACTGGTTTAACTTTAAATTGCCAGATTCCTGAGTATTCAAAATTTGATAGAAAAAATTATTTTTATCCCGATTTGCCAAAAGGATATCAAATTTCTCAATATGATATGCCCTTTTGTCGGGATGGTTTTTTAATAATAGGCGGAAAGAAAATAAGGATTAGAAGGGTTCATCTTGAAGAAGATACTGGAAAACTAATTCATGAAAAAAATTATTCTTTGGTCGATTTTAATCGAGCTGGTATTCCTTTAATGGAATTGGTTACCGAGCCAGATTTAAATACGGCAAAAGAAGCTAGACGCCTTTCGGAAGAATTGCAATTAATCTTGCGCTATTTGAATGTTTCTAAAGCCAATATGGAAAAAGGACAAATGAGAGTGGAAGCTAATATTTCTTTAGCAGCGACAAGCGACAAGAGACAAGAGACAAAGAAATTGGGAACGAAGGTTGAGATTAAAAATTTAAACTCATTTAGAGCAGTTGAAAAAGCAATTGATTATGAAATAGAAAGACAGAAAAAAATTTTAAAGGGTGGTAAAAAGGTTATTCAGGAAACCAGAGGCTGGGATGATATTTTAGGAGTGACGAGGACTCAGAGGGAAAAAGAAGAAGTTCACGATTATCGATATTTTCCTGAGCCAGATTTGCCACCTCTACATTTTAAAAAAGAAGAAATTGGAAAAGTAAGGGCCGAAATCCCTGAACTTCCCCAACAAAAAAGGGAGAGATTTAAAAGGGAATATGGATTAGATGAAAATAGTATTGAGGTCTTTGTTCAAAATAAAGATTTCGGGGAATATTTTGAAAAGGTGATAAGTGAATTTGAACCAAGGCTTTCAGCTGAAAAAATTTCAAAATTGATAAAATTGGCAACAAATTATTTGATTACCGATTTACAGGGATTATTAAAAGGGGCTTCGGTTTTAGGTGAGGATTTCTTAATTAGTGCGGAAAATTTTGCTGAGTTTATCACTCTGATTTCTGAAGGGAAAATTTCGAGCAAAATTGCTAAAATTGTTCTTGAAGAAATATTCAAAACTGGAGCTGACCCATCCCATATTATTGAGGGAAAAGGACTTTTATTAATTACTGATGAAGCAGAAATTGAAGAGATTATTAAGGAGGTTATTTCAAAAAATCAAAAAGCAGTTTTAGATTTCAAAAAAGGAAAAAAAATGGCAATTCAATTTTTGATTGGTCAAGTAATGAGAATTACAAAAGGTAAAGCCAATCCAGAAATAGTCAATAAAGTCTTGACGAAGTTTTTAAAGGAGATAAAATAAAAGTGAACGAGAAGGGGAGAAGCTTTTTAAAAGAAAAAACTCCTTTCTCTCTCTTCTAAGCGACTTCCTTTCATGCTCTCCGCTCTTTGATATAGTGGAAGGTAATTCCCCCTCTGGCAGAAAGTTTTTTTGGGAATTTCTGGAAGTAGAGAAATCTACTCCTGGGTGCGCTACAAGAGAAAGGAGAAAAGGAGAGACAATTGCCAGCAATATCCCCATAAGTTCGAACCCCTCTACGGGAAAACCTGCAGAAGAGAAGGAATAATTACCTTCCTTTTTTATTTTGAGTAAACTTGACACTCTTGCGACAACCACACCTTGGCTATTGACAAATTTAAAGTATTTGCTATAATTGAGGTACAATCAAAGAAGGAGGTGAAACGAATGAGTTTCTTTGAAAAACATTTGCCGATCTACAACCATCGGTGGCTAAGATTTAAGACATTGGTTCTTCCAGAGAGATGTCACAGACCCCATCTTGGACTAGGGCTAGACTGCGAAGGTTGCTTTAATATAAGTCCCGACTTCCCACTGTGCCAGCGAACCGCCGAAGATATAGCTGCTACTGCTGCCAGATTACGAGCGGAAAAAGATTACCAGCAAGCCCGAAAAGAATTCCGGCAAGTAGTAAACACTCTATAAGCATAAAGCCTTAGAAGAGAAAAAATCAAAAGAGGGAAAGGATGATTTTTTTTCTCCAATAAAAATAGTCACCTCCATAGCACATTTACACATTTATGCGTTTCGTACCTTGGAAGGTATTTCCAATTTTCAATAGGAAATACCTTCTTTGCATTTTTTAATAATGTTTTTACATATGAACAAAAACTCTTTTTACTTAAGAAACTCTTTTATTAATTTTTCTGCTTGTTGTTGATTTTTTAGCCAACGAATTCTCTTATCTTTTTTAAACCAGGTTATCTGGCGCTTAGCAAATTGTAAAGTGTGAAGTTTAATTTTTTCTTTTAACTCTTCTTTATTTATTTTTTGTTTAAGCCTCCAACTTTTTCCCAAAGGTGAGGGGTAAAAATATTCCTTCCATTCTTGGTAACCGATTGTTTGAAGTGGGGAAATATTCCAGCCATATTTTCGAATTAAATTTTTGACTTCTTTTTCAAGGCCCAATTTAAACATTTTTTCTACTCTTTTTTCTACCCTCTTTTTTAACTCATTTTTTGGTAATTTTAACCCAATTTGTAAAATGTCGAAAATTGGTTTCCCTTTTCTTCTTTGCTGCCAAAATGGTTTTTTAGTTACTTTACAAACTTCAATTGCCCTAATTAATCTCCTTTTATTTTTTTTATCAATAAATTTAGTCCACTGAGGATCTAATTTTTTATATATTTTCAACAGTTCTTTTTCAGTTTTCTTTTCAAATTTTTCCCTCAATTTTTTTTGGGGAGGGACTCTAGGAAATTCAATATTATCAACTATTGATTGAATATATAAACCTGTTCCTCCAACCAAAAATGGCAATTTTTTCCTCTTTTGGATATTTTTTATGGCTTTCAGAACCATTTTTTTATAAATTGCCACACTAAATTCCTGATTAGGATAAATAATATTAATTAAATAGTGGGGAATTTTTTTGATTTCTTCCCTTGTGGGTTTAGCCGTCCCAATATCCATACCTTTATAGACCTGTCTTGAGTCAGCTGAGACAATTCCGCCATTAAATGTTTTCGCCAATTTAACTGCCAACTCAGTTTTACCAGAAGCAGTCGATCCCAAAATAACAATTAGTTTTTGTAATTTACTTTTCATTTTTATAATTATAACGCACAAAGTGCGATATATCGAGTTAATGCTCGTTATAACCGAATTTAAAGAGAATAAAAAAGCATTTTAACTTGACATAATATTTATTTTTGTGATATTATTTTATATTGTCCTTTAAAAGAATGAGGGAGAAAAATGCGCGCATTTCCAGTTTTGTTGACCTTTGCTTTGATAACTTCTGTTGTGCTTGGATTGCAACTTATTTCTTTACCAATTGAGGCATCAAAAATTACTGCTACAGTAGATATTGACCCTGACACATTAAGTTTAAAGATGAAAGGCAAATGGATTACAGTATATATAGAACTTCCTAAACCATATAATGTAAGGGAAATTAATGCTTCAACTGTTCGACTCGAAGTTGTTCCAGCAGAACCTCATCTCATAGAAATTGGGGACTATGATGGCGATGGCGCTCTTGATTTAATGATCAAATTCGATGCATCTAGCGTGATAGACTATATCTGGTCCAAGATATATCATATGGCGCCCATTAAGGAAGATTTCATCGAACTAACGGTGTCAGGCAAACTTTACGATGGAACGCCCTTTGAAGGTAACGACATAATCAGAATAATATATGTTGAAGAATGAAGTACTTATTTGAACAAAAGGCCTTGGTTTTTAGAAACTTAAGGCCTCTTTTTTATTTTAAGTGAGAGATTCTTATAATATAAAGTATTACAAGATTCTAAAGCCGGAGACAACAAGGTTCTTATATTAATTCTCCTTTTAATCCCCAAGGTAAAGCATCGATAATTTTTAATTTGACAAATTGGCCAATTAAATCTCGATTTGATTCAAATTTAATAGTTTTATAATGACGAGATTTCCCAATTAAGAATTGATTTTTCCTCTCCTCAACTAAAACTTCAACTTCTTTTCCAAGATATTTTTTATTTTTCTCTAAAGCATTTTCTTTCAAAATCTGAGTTAAAATTTTATATCTCTTTTCTTTTTCTTCTGGTGAAACATCGTCTTTTAATTTTGCAGCAGCCGTTTCTGGTCTCGGAGAATATCTTGCGATATAGGCTATATCATATTTTATTTCTTTAAAGAGTTTTGCTGTATTTTCAAATTGTTCTTTAGTTTCTCCAGGAAAACCAACAATAACATCTGTTGACAAAGTGATATCAGGGATTTTTTCTCTAATTTTTTTAACTATGTTTTTATATTTTTCAATTGTATAAGGTCGGTTCATTTTCTTTAAAATTTTGTCGTCTCCAGATTGGACTGGTAAATTTAAATACTCGGTGACTTTTTCGCATTCAGCCATGGCATCTATCAATTCATCAGAAAAATTTTTTGGGTGAGGACTGGTAAAACGAATCCAGAAATTTCCTGGAATCATATTTATCGTTTTTAAGAGTTTTGGAAAGTCCATCGTCTTATCAGTAGGGGATTGATAGTCATTAACATTCTGTCCTAAAAGCCAGATTTCTTTTACTCCAGTTTTGATGGGAAATTTCACTTCTTTTAAAATTTCTTGATGATTGCGACAAATTAGAGAACCTCGAGTATAAGGGACAGCACAAAAAGTACAAAAATTATCACAACCCGAAGAAATTGGAATAAATACAGAGAAACTTTTTGAGTAGCCTATTTTTTCATTTAAATATTCTGCTTTAAACCTCTCAGTAAATTTTGAATCCCTTGGATTTGGATAATAGAAATATTTAATCTCTTTCAAAAATTCTGGCCATTTTGAAAGAGTTTTTATTGATAAGATATAATCGAAATGATTTTTAAATTTTTTAAAATCTGATTTTAAAACACAACCTGTTAACATCGTTTTTAAATTTTTATTTTCTTTCTTTAATTTTTCAAAATTCTTTATATTTCCATAGACTCTATCAACTGCTGACTGTCTAACAGAACACATATTGATTAATATTAAATCAGCCTCCGTTTCTCTGGAAGCTGGTTGATAACCGATATTTTCCAAAACCGAGGCAATTCTCTCCGAATCTGATTTATTCATTTGGCAACCATAGGTGATAAGAAAATATTTCATACCGCTTATTTTATAATAAAAAAACGACCTTTTCAAGGCTGTTTTCCTAGATGGAAGAACCGAACGGTTCTAGGCCGGGATTTTTCGCTTCGCGAATAACTCTCGCGACCCGTCCCGACCTCTCTCCGATGTAGCACGGTTATCTTTTAATTAATTCGACCTTTTAATTTTGAGCGGAACGAAAAATCAAGGTTCTAATGAAGTCAGGCCCTTATTTTTTCTTTTCAATTTCCATTTTTACCTTTTTTAGAAAATCATCAAATTTCATTAGGCCAATATCACCTTTTTTCCTTTCTCTGACCCTGACTGACTTTTTTTTCATTTCTTTATCACCAACTACTAGTAAATAAGGTATTCTTTGAATTTCACCATCTCTAATCTTTTTTGAAACAGTTTCATTTTCATCTTTTAACTTGGAACGCATTCCTATTTCTTCCATTTTTTTATTAATTTCTTTCCCATATTTTTCATGTCTTGAGCCAACCGGTATCACCCAGATTTGTTCAGGCGAGAGCCATAAAGGAAGGGCACCGGCATAATATTCCAATAAAAGGCCGATAAATCTTTCCAAAGAACCCAAAAGCGCTCGATGAATCATGATTGGCCTTTGCTTTCTACCCTTTTTATCGACATAATAGATTCCAAATCTTTCCGGTAAATTAAAATCAACTTGGATAGTAGTCAATTGCCATTCTCTCTCTAATGAATCCATAACTTTAATATCAATTTTGGGACCATAGAAGGCGCCTCCACCGAGATCGGTTTTGTATTTGATTTTTGATTTTGAAAGGGCGTATTTAAGCGCTTTCTCGGCTTTTTGCCACATTTTCAAGATTCCAACATATTTTTCAGGTCTAGTGGCAAGATAAAGATTCAAATTCTCAAAACCAAAAGTTTTTAAGATTTTTAAGGCGAAGCTCAAAGTTTCCAATAGGGCCTCACTCAATTGTTCAGGAGTACACCAAATATGAGCATCATCGATAGTGAAACCCCTTACTCTTATTAATCCGTGCAAAACCCCAGACTTTTCATATCGATAGACAGTGCCAAATTCGGCTAATTTGATTGGTAGGTTTTTATAGCTTCGAATTTTTGATTTATAGATTTTCAGATGAAAAGGACAGTTCATAGGTTTTAAGTAATACCTCTCATTTTCTATTTCAATAGGGGAGTACATATTTTCTCGATAGAACTCTAAATGACCGGAAGTTTTAAATAAATCTTCCTTTCCGATGTGAAATGTTCTCACCATTTGATAACCGTGCTTTGTAAGTTCAGAAGTCACAAAATCTTCAATAACCTTTATTAAAAGTGCCCCCTTTGGATGCCAAAGCGGAATACCGACTCCAACTTCTTCATCAAAAGAAAAAATTTCTAATTTCTGACCTAATGTTCGGTGATCTCTTTTTTCCGCTTCCTCCGTAATCGAAAAATATCTTTCTAATTCCTTTTTTGTTTCAAAAGCCACTCCATAAATCCTCGTCAACATTGGGCGATTTTCGCTTCCTCGCCAATAAGCACCAGCAATTTTAGTAAGCTTAAAACTTTCAGGATTTATTTCCTTTGTCGATTTAACATGGGGCCCCTTACAAAGATCAATGAATTTTTCTAATTCATAAATTGAGACTTCTTTTTCTGGCAATTCCTCAATTAATTCCAATTTATAGAGTTGGTCTTTAAAAATTTCTTTTGCCTTCTCCTTTGAAATTTTTTTCTTTCGGAAAGTAATATTTTCTTTAACAATTTCTTTCATTCTTTCTTCAATTTTTGATAAATCATCAGGAGTTAAAGACCGGGGCAAATCAAAATCATAATAGAAGCCATTCTCAATTGCCGGTCCAATACCAAAACGAGCTTTTGGAAAAAGCTCTTGAACCGCATAGGCCATTACATGAGCTAAAGAATGACGAATAGTTTCTAGTTTCATATTATAAAACGCTAATTAATACGGATTTAAACTGATTAATGCTGATAAAACTATCCGTATAAATCAGTCATATCAGCATAAATCAGTGTTCGGTTATAATTTCTTCAATATTTTCACAAATTATTTTTGGAATACCGTCTCGATTATCGACTTTTCCTGAGATTAAGACAATTTTATTTTCTTGGAACAAAGTTGGATTTTTTTCAATAATTCTAGGAAAGACAATGACCTCAATTTTGTCAGTTAAATCCTCTAAGTTTAAAAAGAGCATTGGTTTTCCCATTTTGGTCAAAACTTTTTTGATACTAGAGATAACCCCACCAATCCTGACCATTTTTTCAGGAATCTCCCCATTTACTTTTTTGATTGGCAAGACCTTTTTTTCCAGAATCCCAGCAAAATCTTCTATGGGATGACCAGAAATATAAAGACCAAGCAACTCTCTTTCCCAGGAAAGCTTTTCTGCTTTTGAAGCAGGTTTGGTTGGTTTTAATTTCAATTGAGATTTTTGGCTAAAAAGATTAAAGAAGAGATTTTTTTGACCGAGAATTGAAGATCTTTTGATTTCCCGGTTAAATTCCAAAAGAAATTCTAAATTAAAAAGAAGGCAATTTCTTTCCTCCAATTTATCAAAAACACCAGCTCTAATTAAACTCTCAAGTGATTTTTTATTTAAATCCTTTGTATTAATTCTTTCTAAAAAATCAGAAATTGAATTAAAATTTCCTCCCCCTCTTTCTTTAACAATTGCTTGGACGAAATTTAGACCGACATTTTTTATTGCTAATAAACCAAATCTAATTTTGTTTTCCCCAACTAAGGTAAAATCTTCTTTACTTTCATTTATATCTGGTGGCAAAACTTCAATTCCCATTTTTTTAGCTTCTTCAATTAGAAATCCTATTCTTTCAATATCGGCTTTTTCTGAATTTAAGAGGGCAGTCATAAATTCAGCTGGAAAATGGGCTTTTAAATAGGCAGTTTGATAGACAATTTGGGCATAAGCAACGCTGTGGCTTCTGTTGAAACCATATCTGGCAAAAGGTAAAATCCATTCCCAGATTTTTTGGCTAATTTCCTTTTTTATTCCACGATTAATCATTCCTTCAATTAATTTTCCTTTTTGTTCTAAAAATAATTTTTTGATTTTTTTGCCAATTGCCTTCCTCAAAGTATCAGCTTCAGATAAAGAAAAACTGGCCAATTTTTGGGCAATTTGCATAAGTTGCTCCTGGTAGATACAAATCCCGTAAGTACTCTCTAAAATTGGTTTCAATTCCGGATGTAAATATTCAATTTTTGCCTTTCTTTGCTTTCTTTTAATATATTCTGGAATCAAAGCCATGGGTCCAGGTCGATAAAGAGCAATCATGGCCACAATGCCTTCCAGTTCCGAAGGCCTTAATTGTTTTAAATATCTTTTCATTCCTTCTGATTCAAATTGGAAGACGCCGGTAGTTTTGCCTTCCTGAAAAATCTGAAAAGTTCTTTTATCATTTAAAGGAAGATTTTCAATATCGATTTTTATTCCTCGTCGGGCTTCAATTAAATTTCTGGTTTCTTCAATAATTGTTAAATTTTTCAAACCTAAAAAATCCATTTTCAAAAGACCAAGCTCTTCAATAGAGTGCATTTCGTATTGAGTGACGATAGTTTCATCATCCTGGGTTGGGTGCTGCAAAGGAACAATATTTTCAAGGGGCTCACTTGAAATGACCACTCCGCAAGCATGAGTTGAAGCATGCCTGGCTACCCCTTCTAATTTCTTAGCAAAATCAATTAATTTTCTGGCTCTTAAATCCTCCTCATAGATTTGACGAAACTCTTCAATTTTTTCTAAGCACTGATCTAAGGTAAAAGCCATTGGAATCATCTTGGCAATCTGATCACAATAAGAATAAGAATAACCTAAGGCCCGGCCGACATCTCTAATGACCGCCCTAGCTGCCATTGTCCCAAAAGTAATTATTTGGACAACCTTTTCCTGGCCATATTTTTTTGAAACATAATTTATTACTTCATCTCTCCTCAAATCAGTAAAATCAAGGTCAATGTCAGGAGGAGAAATTCTCTCAGGGACTAAGAATCTTTCAAAAAGGAGATTATATTTTATTGGATCAACATTAGTAATTCCTAATAAGTAGGAAACCAGGGATCCACCAACACTTCCTCTGCCAGGACCAACAATAATTCCATTTTTCTTTGCCCAATTGACAAAATCTTGAACAATCAAGAAATAAGAGGCAAAGCCAGTCTGAGAAATTACTGAGAGCTCATAATTTAAGCGATCGAGAATTTCTTTTTTAATAGATTTTCCGTATCTTTTTTCTAATCCCTGAGAACATAATTGAGCTAAATACTCATCAGGAGTTTTTCCCCAGGGAACTGGAAATTGGGGAAGTTTTATTTTCCCTAATTCAAATTTAAAATTACAAAGTTCAGCAATTTTTTGACTGTTTTCAATTACTTCTGGCAAATCTTTAAAATCTTTAATCATCTGCCCAGGGTTTTTCATTGAGAAATCATCAGCCTTTAAAGTTAGTCTTTCAGGATCGTTTGGATCACTACCAGTATTAATTAGCATTAAAATATCTTGGGCTTGAGCATCTTCTGATTTTAAATAGTGGACATCATTTGTTGCCACCAAAGGAACTAAATATTTTTTAGAAATTGAAACCAAGGCTGTATTAACAATTTTTTGCTCAGGAATATTTGGGTGGTATTGTAATTCTAAATAAAAATTTTCTTTGCCGAAAATTTCTTGATATTTTAAAGCAAGTTTTTCAGCTTCCTCAATTTTTTTTGCTAAAATTAATTGAGGAATTTTCCCCTGAAGACAAGAAGAAAGGCAAATAAGACCAGAGGAATATTTTGCTAAGAAATCTTCATCAACCCTCGGCTTATAATAAAATCCATCCAAATGAGCCCTTGTTAAAATTTTAACTAAATTTTTGTAACCCTCTTCGTTTTTAATGAGCAAAACTAAATGATATCTTTTATCATCAATATTTGGTCTTTTTTGGGACATTTTTTCAAGAGCCAGATAAATTTCAGCACCAATAATTGGCTTTATACCTCGCTCCATTGCCTTTTTATAAAATTCCACTGCTCCATAAAGAGCTCCGTGGTCGGTTAAAGCAACTGAATCCATACCCAATTCCTTTGTATAATCTAAAATCTCGTCAATTTTTGGCAGACCATCGAGCAAACTATAATGGGAATGAACGTGTAAGTGAGTAAACTTTGACATATCGTTCTAATGGACGCTTGCCTCGCACCGAATTTTATTCTGGTGCGGGGTGTAAATGGGTAAATTTCATAAAAAATAAAACTATTTAGTTAATTTTAGTTTTTTCCAAAAGGCAAGTCAATGGTATGATTAAATAATATGCCCGTAAATTTAAGGGAAGAAAAAAGATTATGGAAAATGGGATTTCAAAGGGTGGCTTGTTTAGACGAAAGTGGAAGGGGACCACTGGCGGGACCAGTGGTGGCAGTAGCAGTGGTTATAAATTCAAAATTCAAAATAAAAAATACAAAATTACAATTCAAAATTCAAAATTTACAAATTAAGGATTCAAAAAAATTGACACCGAGACGACGAGAAAAATTTTATAAAATTTTAACAAACCATCCTCAGATAGAGTGGGGGATAGCCAGGGTTTCAGAAAAAGTAATAGATAAAATTAATATTTTGGAGGCAACAAAATTGGCAATGGCCAGAGCAGTTAAAAAGTTAAGAATAAAGCCTGATTTTTTAATTTTAGATGGAAATTTTAAAATAGATTCAAATATTCCCCAAAAATCAATTGTTAAAGCTGATGAAAAAGTTTTATCTTGTGCTCTTGCCTCAATTTTGGCAAAAGTTTATCGAGACAAAATAATGCAACAATATCATAAAAAATTCCCCCAGTATGGTTTTAATCGACATAAAGGCTACCCCACGAAATTACATCTGAGAATGCTTAAGAAATATGACCCTTGTAAAATTCATAGAATGTCTTTTAGACCAGTAAAAATAAATTCTAAATCATAAATTCTAAAAAAAGGGGCCCAGTCGAAGGCTGGGAGGGTGGTGGGTGGGTGGAGTCCAACAAAATGTCATTTCAAAATACTTAAAAAATACGGGTCTTGTAAAATTCACCGGAAAAGTTTTTACCCCGTTAGAAATTTGTAAATAATTTCTCTTGACTAAGATTTTTTGCTATAATTAAATAATGCTTATTCAGGATATAGTTCCTCCTGAAAAAATTAAAGAAGTTATAAAAGAAATTTCAGGAATCAAAAGCTACAAAACAAAGAAAGAAAGGTTTTTTGCTTTTTCTTGGCGGTTTATTTTAGCCGCTTTTTTAATTCTCTGGCTAATAATTGGATTTACCCCTTTTAAAAAATCAACCATTGCTTCTCCTGGCCCTGGCTGGCTTTCTGGTTGGAATTATCGGAAATCACATATTATTAATGCAGCTTCTGGAGCAGGAACAAATTACCAAATTAGAATTACAGCTCATTATGGAAGCGGAACAGACAGCGGTGAAGATGTTTACTTAAATAATCATTCTCGAACAAACTTTGGAGACATAAGATTCACTGATAATGACGAAACAACTCTTTTAGATTATTGGATGGAAAGCAAAGTGGATGGGCAATACGCATATTTTTGGGTTGAAGTTGCAGATAATCTAAGCGTACAAAATCAAACAATTTATATTTACTATGGCAAAAGCGATGCAACAACGACAGGTAGTGGAGATGATACATTCTTATTTTTTGATGATTTCAGTGGGGCAACTATTGATTGGACAAACAAATGGCAATCAACAAATCAATCTTTTTATTCGATAGAAAGTGGAAAACTCAAATTTTTAAAACCAGATGTTACAAGTAAAATAATGAACTCGAAAAATAAGTATACTGATGGGTTCGCTTCCGAAGTTCTTTTGCGGCAGTCTGTCGACTTACAACAGTCATATTTCTTGTTTGAGCCAAATAGCGCAACATACACAGGAAATGACATGGCAGTTCTTGCATGGAATCCTGGTGGTGGAAACCCAGCTCTTAATGCTTTCATAAATGGAGCAAATGCCCAATTTGTACAGACCGCAGACCTAACTAACTATTACAAGTGTGTATACTTGTGTCCCTCTTCTGGAAATGCAGCAATGACAATTTATCTCAATGGAACTCAAAAAGTAACCAAATCTGGAACACCTGCATCAAGAGATGTTTATGTTTCTTTTCTTGCGTGGGGTCAAGAGAGTCCAATCGGTTATGCAGATGATGTTTTTGTCCGAAAATATGTCAGTCCAGAACCTGCTCACGGAACCTGGGGAAGTGAACAAACACTAATCACTGTTTCGGGTAACACTTTTGAGGATGAAGGAAACACACCTTTGGCTGCCTGCGATGGAACAACCAATATGATTTCTTTGAGAGTTGGTGGGGTAACCTATGGACCTGTTCCTTGCGCTGATTCAGATGGCTCTTTTATATTTTCTAATATTCCCGAACCTTTAACTGGCGACCCTATAGTTATCTGGATTGATGGGGTAACTAATAATTATGGTTCAAATGTCAATCGTTATTCTGGTTCAGGTAGTGTCACTGGAATTGCTCTTAGAAAAAATCGAGTAGTTGTTCAACACGATGATTCAGGACCAGTTACTAATGCCAATTTAAATACCTGGGATAATGGTAATGACACTGATATTAATTATATAGTTGATGCCTCGAACAATTTAACAGTTGAATCAGGTTCAAAAATAGTTATTCCTAGTAACAAGAATTTTTCTCCTGGAGGAAATGTCACTACTCCAGCAATGCGAATTGTAGGAACCTATACTGCCAGTTCCTATACTCTAACTCTTAATGCTGGTGGAACAAGTCTAACCTGTACTGATGCTGCTGGAACAGTTATACCTTTTTGCCTTGATGCTGGAACTTTCTCAGCTAATACTTCAACTGTTAGGTATACTGCCAGCACCCCAACTAATATTACTGCCACAACCTATTACAATCTTGAACTTTTACCTTCAGTCAATGGCATAACCTTTAACTTAGGAACTGCCAATAGTCAAACAATTACTACTAATAACTTAACAATTGGCAATGGAATAAATACAGCAACCATAACTGCTGTCACATATAATCCTGTCTTAAAGGTTAATGGCAATTTTATTATTTCCAATAAGGCTATTTTTATTGCCTCAGGCTCAGCTTCCTTTACTGTTTCTGGTGACTGGTCAAACTCTGGAACATTTACTCATTCAAATGGAACAGTAAGTTTTGCTGCCGTTGGCTTCATTAGTGGCTGGAATTATAGAAAAAGCCATACAATCAATCCTGCTACTGGAGCAGGAACAAACTACCAGGTTAGAATAATAGTTCATTATGGAGACGGAACCGATAATGGAGAAGATGTTTACCTAAATAATCATTCTCGAACCGACTTTGGAGACATAAGATTCACTGATAATGACGGAACTACCCTTTTAGATTATTGGATGGAAGAGAAAGTTGATTCTAATTATGCTATTTTCTGGGTTGAAATCGCAGATGACTTAAGTACAATAAATCAAACAATCTATATTTACTATGGCAAAAGCGACGCAACTACGACAAGTAATGGAGATAATACTTTCATTTTCTTTGATGACTTTTCAGGAGATTTATCCAAGTGGACAGAGGTAAAAAGAGGTACTGGGAGTGCTTCTACCTATAGTGGAATATTAACCCTTACCCCAGGAGGAACTGATTATGATACTACTTTAGTGAAAACTGCAAGCGCTATTTCTTTAGCAAATAATTTTAGCATAGAAGGTTGGTTTTATATAGATGCAACTCGTTATTTTCAATTTGGATTTGGTGACGTGACAGGTTTTATTGGAGGGAGTATTCGTTGGTTAGGCTCAGATGGTTATTGGCATTTTGGAGACACGGATAGAGACGGGAGTATTCTGGAGATCCATGCCACTAGTCCAGCTTCTCTTCTGACGACAACCGACTGGCCTCCAAAACAAACTTGGTTTAGAGAAAGATTCTATTATTTAAGCGACGGAACGATTGGAAAAATTGAAAGTAGTAATCCAGCAGAGACAGTTTCTGATAGTACTTGGCTTAGCAATGGAAAGAAACCAGCAGTTTCAGCTTCAAAAATTCTGACCTATGGCGGACCTGTTAAAGTGGATTGGATATTTGCAAGAAAGAATATTAGCTCAGAGCCCTCACACGGAAGTTGGGGAAGCGAAGAAGAACCTGGAACTATTTCTAATGGAAATTCACCTTTTTACAACATTAATTTTAATGGCGGTAGCTGGTCATTCTCTAGTTCAACTACTGTCGAAAATAATTTTACTATCATTGGAGGTTCCGTTACTGCTCCTCAAGGAAATTTGACAATTGCTGGCGATTGGTCAAATTCAGGAACATTTAACCATAATTCAGGCACAGTTATTTTTGATGGTTCTTCTCAACAAACCCTTTCTGGAACAATGGCAGGCAACTCAGCCTTTTATAATTTAACCATCACTAACAATTCTGGTAATAATCCTGATACAAATCCATCAGTTATTTTCTCTGATTCAGCTACAGCCACTACCACTGCTGCTTTTATTAATCCCTCAACCAAAATCAGATTTAATGCCGGTTCAACCTATACATTTACCAATATTAATTTTAATGGTCAGGGAATAAATACTCGAGTTACTCTTCGTTCTTCAATCCCAGGAATCCAATGGAATTTAATATCAACTGGTAATCAGAGAGTTATATATACTGACCCAAAAGATTCCAATGCCTGTGGAGGTAACCAAATTAATACCATTATTCCAGCTAGTCTTGATAGTGGCAATAATAGT
>Ga0315312_1000466_pt1 | contig 47431 bp, 60 predicted proteins | sample TDP7_MG_FD_203629 | JGI IMG/M metagenome (GOLD analysis project Ga0315312, IMG submission 203629) | Freshwater sediment microbial communities from Lake Towuti, South Sulawesi, Indonesia - TDP7 | ecosystem: Environmental > Aquatic > Freshwater > Lake > Sediment | place: Indonesia: South Sulawesi... | reverse complement strand
ATATGGCCTGTTCTAGAAAAGTATGACTTGATCGTGGAGACTAGGCGGATCGGAAGAGCCAGGCTATACAAGCTGAACACCGAAAAACCCATAGTGCGCGCGCTAAACGAGCTGGCTTTCCAAATCGCCAAATACGACGCGGACAGAATTGTAGCAGAAGAACTTGCAAAAGAGAAAATCGAAGTCCCCGCTTAGGTCTTATAGCCACCTAAAGGCCTAAACCAGTTTCTTTCAAGCAAGCTTCACCAGCCAGAACATGATAACCATGAGTAGGGACAGCGCGATCGCGAATATGGCACTGCCCAGCATTCCAACTTTGCGATCCGCATTACCTTGAAATTATTGCGCGTCTCTATCAGGCCGGTGAGGGGTTTTGCCATCTCAACATCACCGAGAAACTTTCCCGTTCAAGTTGCGGCGTACACCCCATTCGAAACCAAAAATACTTTACATTGGAGTATCGCCGGTCGCCGGACTTGTATGGTATTCCGGCAGAATAACCGGTCGATACTTAAGCGGCTGTAAGGCGGTAATTGGTTGAGTTAAGTTTGGGGCTGAACTATGATGTTTTCGAGGATGTTGATGTATTTTGTTAGCGGCTTGGGGAAGGTTTGTCTCAGCAATTCGAGGTCTTGGCTGTTTAGGGCTTTTAGAATGTAAAGTGAGGATGCGTAGATTGCGGCTGCTGTCAAGATTTCTATGGCGAGGGTTTGAATGGTGGGGAGTTTTGCGCTTAGGGTTGCCTCGATCGCGATTAGGAACGGGACGGTGGCGATGGAGGCTAAGGCTGATTTCCATAGCGCCTCTCTGTCCAGCCGAACCTGAACTTCTTTGCGAAGCGCAATGGTTGCGAGGGCGAGGCTTATCACCTGCGTGGCTAGACGTGCTAGGGCCGCTCCGGTCGCCTCGAAGAATGGGACGAGGGCTAGGAGCATGATGATGGATGAGAGGGCTGAGATGGTGTTGATCTTCAGGATTTGACCAGTCTTTCCGATGGCTGTCAGGGTTGTTGTGAAGAGCGAGTAGAGGGCTATGATGATGGTGGTGATGGATAGTACGGCTAGGGGTGTGGCTCCCGACGCATAATCTGGCCCGTAGAAGAAGGTTAGGGCGGTGGGGGCTATGGCTGCTAGGCCTAGACAGCTGGGAAAGACGATGTAAGCTAGGTAGCGGCTTGTAGTCTTTAGAATGCTGCTTATGCCTTGGGGATTTTTGAGCCCGTATCGGGCTGAGAGCGCTGGGAATATGGTGGTCGTGATCGGGATCCACAGAATAGAGAGGACACTTACGCTGCTGACTATGATGTAGTAGATTCCAGCTAATGAGTAGTTTAGGGTCATGGAGGCTATGATCACGATGTCCGCCCAGTTTAAGACGAGGAGCGTCAGGGAGCTCAAGAATAGGGGAAGGCTGAAGTGGAGCAGAGGCTTCAGAGGCGCTTTGTTCGTAGTTTGTCGCAATCTACCGCGCATAAAGGCTATGGCAGCGGCAAGGGCTATGGATGATCCTGTTATGTAGCCGATCAATACTCCTTGTACGCTCATGTGAAGCATGGCTAGTATGGCCGCTATTGTTCGGCTTGAGATTATGAACATGATGGTTACTATAGCCATTTTTCCGAAGAGGTAGAGCGCCTGCAGGGTGGAGTTGCATATGGTTACTATGTTGAACAGGAACGCGTAGGTAAGCATCAAAATTATGAGGGGCGCGTAAGCGGACGTGTTCCAGAAGTATTGTGAAAGCAGTCCTGAGGAGAAGGCAACCGCCGCGAAGCCCGCTAGGGACAGCATGAGGACGGCTCTTGTTACGGTTTTTTGTATGGCTGTGGCTTCTTCTTGCTGATTTTTCCCTAGGTTTTCGGAGGCGAATTTGGTTAGGGCTGTGGGTAAGCCTACTCCGGTTAGGAGGGAGAAGGTTGACGCGAGGAAGGACAGGATCGATAGGACTCCTAGGTCGGCTGGGGTTAGGGCGCTTGTCTTTGTGACGACGACGTAGAAAAGTCCCATAACCAGGTATTGGAAAGCGTTCGTCAATGCGATTTGGAAGGTTCCCCTGGCTATGTTACTGGTTTCCAACTGAGGCGCCTCGAATTTTCGGAATACATGCGAAGATTGCTAGGTATATGAGATGGGGAGCTGTGAGTTGTGCGGGGACCGGTATGGGGAAGCTAAGGAGGGTGGATAGGAAGATTGCGGCCAACGGTACGCATAGGGTTAGGTTTGTGGGGTGAGGCTTAAAGAGGACCCAGACGTCTTTCGTTTTGAGCATCAGGGTTGAGGAGGCCAAGAAGGCGATCCATTCTAGGGAGATACTCGTGAGGCTGGATACTTCTATTCCTTACCAGCCTTTGGTTATAGGCCAGAAGAGTTGTGTGCCTCCTGTGAGGTAGTCGCATACGAGGGAGTGCTGGACTAGAGCAAGGAAATATGGCGCAGCCACCTTCCTGTAGGTTATGAAGGCTGGAAGAAACAGGAGGTAATGAGGGAATGTGTGGGTCCCCGGTGCTGTAAGCTGGGTATGATCAAATCGATGTCGGGTAAAAGGGAGACAAAAAATAGGAGGGGCACGTTAACATCCACATTCAGAAGCTTAGATGATGCCTTCCCCAAGAGGTAACTTATGGCTAGGTGCCCAACAGAAAACGTGAAACCACCCTCGTGAACATTTGTCCCTCTGTATTTTCTGTAGATTCTTAAACTCTTATGAAACAATCGTATAGAAGATATTTAGGTGTCAAGTTAAGCAGTACCTAATAGGTGACTCATAGCTAGGTGTCCGACGGCGTACATGGGTTGCCCGGTTGGCTTTTCATTCTTTCCAATTCGGTAATAAAGGGGTCTAGCTTTCTTGTTAAGGTGACATCTTTGATTTTATATACCATTTATATACCTGAGTATATATTATCCTATTGTGGTTTCATGAAGGTTGTTCCGGTTAAGTTGAGCGATTCGTTGACGGGGGCGCTTGATGAGCTTGTTAAGGGCGGGGTATACTCCAGTCGTAACGAGGCCTTAAAGGACGCTGTTCGTTCTCTGATTGAGAGGAGGAGGCTTGGGGAGGTTGAGGGAAGGAGGAGACTTCAGATTGAGCTTCAGGTTATCGCGCGGGTGGTGGCGGCCCTCCTTCTCGAGGGGAGTGGGGAGGCGATTTCCAGGATCATCTTGTTTGGGTCTGCGGTGAGGGGGGATGTTAGCGAGGAAAGCGATGTTGACTTGCTGATTGTTGTGAAGGACGGAGACAGACACGACTGGAGGAGAAGGTTTATCGGGGTAGTCATGCCCATAACTTACCGGCTCGGGCGTTATATCTCGATTAAGACGTTCACAGAAAAGGAGTTTAGGGATCTGATTGAGGGGGGAAGCCCCTTCGTTAGAGAGGTGTTGAGTCATGGCATCTCGGTCTACGGAGGCAATGGAGGTAGCCAAGGCCCATCTAGGCAAGGCCAGAAAGAGATTGGAGGCTTCTGAGAGGCTCTTCAGCGAAGGCTTCCACGAAGACGCCGTGAGTCGAGCCTATTACGCCATGTATCACGCCGCAAAAGCCTGCCTAATACTCGAAGGCTCCTCGCCCAAGACTCATGAGGGCGTGATCTCAGGGTTTGGAAGGCTCTTCGTGTTGACTGGCAAAGTTGACTCTGAGTTGGGAAAGACGCTGTCCGCCGCCAAGGAGGATCGGGAAGACAGCGACTACGAAGTCTACGCGGAAATCGATAAAGAGGAGGCGGAAAAGGTCTTAAAAGAGGCTCAGAACTTTTTAAGAACAGCAGAAGATATCGTGAGAAGAAAGGGCTAGTTCGATGCTGAATTATCATCCATGAACTGTTTAGGCTTTCTATCGAGCCTGATGTTCTCTTATGATGGCAGCTGTGGCGAGGATTATGGTTAGGGCTAGGAGGCTGAGGGTGACAGGCGTGGTTCTTATGCCCCATGGGGTGTAGTTGAGGAGGAGTCCGGTGATGGGGACGAGGGCTAGGCTCATTCCTATGCTGAGGGCGGCTCGTTCGATGTTATCGAGTTCCTTAGATGGGAATAATGCTTTGATGAAGGTGTAGCCTGGCAGCCATAAGACGAAGATGGATCCGAGCAGGTATCTGGCGTAGACGATGGGGATTGCGTTTTCTGGGATGGTGAAGACGAGGGTGGTGGTTGCAAGGGCTAGGGCGATGATGGTCCAGAACCATGCGGCTTGCATTGTGAAGAGGTAGCCCTCCGTTGTGCGGGGAAGTCGAGTTGTATGTTTCCTTAACACGAGTTTTCTCTGACTCTGCAGGTTTAAGACGTGTCCTACGATTTCTTGCTTAGATAAAGGATATTCTTGTTGCACTAGCTTAACAAGTTGTTCAACTGTTTCCGGATTGGTTCTTCTTACGATGCCCATTATGCATTGATTTATGGTCAACAGCGTAGATTTCTTGCCTCGCAAAGTGAATTCGCTCCAATGGAGACGCTGTGTGATTAAAGAACGTGTCGTTTAGAATAGTTGTCAGCGTCACCAGCGCTTTGTTCGAAGGTGTTTTACTGCCATCCTATTAAGGCGGTGAGTGACGTTGTAGTGACCGTTACGGGCCGAGGCGGGACTCGGAGATCACGAAGAAGGTTACACGGAAGACCCTAACCCGTATGATTCCAAGGAGTTAGCTATGAGCCTATGTGCGATCACATCTATGGCGTAGCTCATTGGTGGCTAGGTTGACTTTGAAGAAAAGTGAGACATATTATAAACTATGAGCTTTAGCTTGCAGGGTGTTCGCTCTGCTATTAGCCTTTCTCGCTTGTATATGCCCTTAACTTCTTACGAGCCGTGAGTAGCGTGAGTGGATCCAGATATAGGCCGGAGGTCAAAAGTTTTTCTAAGGTTTCCTCCGCCTCGTTTATCGTTATTTTCCTCAATTTTAGTAGGCGGAACAGCAGGAAGAGGCATCCTGGGGCTGTCTTAACTTTGTAGAGGTTTGCAATTACCCTAGCTTCTTTTTCGTCGATAACAGCCAATCCTCCTAGCTCTCTGGCTGCGGTTATGGTCTCAGCTTCGCCGACGTGGATTTCAGGGTGTCTGAGGAGGGCTTCTAAGAACCGTTTATCTTTGATGTCGTAAACTTTCAGCCGTTCACTCTCTATCGCGTCCTTTATGACCAGCGCATCCGGATATGCACCGCCTCTCTCAACGGCCTCCGCATAGACTTCTCTTGTAATGTATGCGTTGCAAATTTCTAGGATGAGGTTTAGCATAGTTATCTTGACGAAATGTATGGTTGCAGTTGCATCTAAAACGTATGCCGGCTTATCCCTCTTCAAAAGCTTTTCCCCAGGCTTCATCTACGTCCTCGGGGGAAATGTGCACAGGAATCTTCTCCGCCTTTAATGTTTCAATCATTTCTCTAAGAGGGACGCTGGCTGTTTGTGCGGCTTTCCAGAGGGTACATTTTCCCTCTCTATACAGGGATATCGCATGCTTCTTCTTCATTTCCCGTAAGCCCATGGACAAGAGTTTTCTAGCAACAGTTGATTTATCACACTTTTCAAGTTTCGTGAGCGCCTCTATGTCCCTAAACGTTTCTTCTTCGACTCTAACGGTTAGATTCTTCATCTTAATCACTTATATTTTGCATGCATAATACTAGAATGCTTACATTTAAACCTTTAGGGAACGACAGTAGTACAATCTTTGCGCGTCGGCTACTAGTGTCTCACTTATTTGATTGGTATTGCTTGACCCAGTCTTTGATTTCCATTTGGGGTGCTTTTACCTTGATCTGTTCGACGTTAGCGAAGTTTGTGTCGATGGTGTATAAGACTTCAGCTTTTTCTAGGATGGCTGTGGCTAGTATTATGGAGTCGGCTAGTGCGAGCCATTTTCCGTCTGGGATCTGGATGGTGGAGCGGCATTCTGCTGCTTTCTCTGCTATTTCTTTGTCAACGTTGCGTATTTTTGGTTCTAGTTTGGTGATTTCTTGTTTCATTTTCTGTAGTCCTGTGGAGTCCTTGGCTCTTAGAAAGGGTGTGTAGAGTTCGGTAAACTGTATGGAGCTTAGGAGTGGAGTAATATTGCCTTTGAAGGCTTCGTCGAGGAGTTTTCCGCAGTGTTGGTAGCCTGGGTCTTCGAAGGCCAGGCATAGGAAGATGCCCGTGTCGATGAGGCAGAGGGTCAAAGCTCTTCTTGGTCCTCCGTCCTCATCTTTTTTAATAGTTCTGTTGCGCTTATGTTTTCTAGCTTACTTTTTGTTTCTTTACCTATGCCCCTCATGCTTTCAGAGGGCTTTCTGAGTGGCCTAATGACAGCGACGCGCTCCTTTACTTCCACAAGGACTCTGTCCCCTGGCTCTAATTCCAGTTTGTCTCGAACTTCTTTCGGAATTGTTAATTGACCTTTACTAGATAATTTTGTAATACTCAAATTCTTCACCTACTTAAGAATTTGTAAAGATCCTATTAAACTTTCACCCCTCATCGTAATCCATCCATCATAATCCTCGAGGTGGCGCACATGGCTTTTTTGGGATCGTGGAACAGCGAGATCTTCGCGGTCATCACCGCTCTGATCGGCACCATAACAGGCATATTCATCTCGCAGAGGACGTGAAAATCTAAATGAACCTGAATGATGAAAAAAAATATTTTTTTAATACATATAGGGCCTTCCGCAGGATCGCTAAGGAAATTGAAAAGTTGGAGGGAAAAGACTTCGTTAAGGCTGAGTCCTTTTCTGAACGTGACAGAATATCTTCCCGTTTGCGCATTAAACTTTCACTTTTAATTTCATCTAATATTCAGGGAACAAAAGCATTCAGTTTTGGTATTGGTGGTGGTTTTGGTGAGGTTAAAGGCTTTGGTGGTTGTTGGGGATGGAGTTTTCTGGGATGGTGAAGACGAGGGCAGTGGTGGCGAGGGCTAGGGCGATGATGACCCAGAACCATGCGGCTTGTTTGGTGAGGAGGTAGCCCTCCACCGTGCCGGGAAGTGGGGCTGTATGTTCCCTTAGGACAAGTTTTCCCTGGTTCTGGAGGTGTAGTATGCGTTTTATGATCTCTTGTTCGGTTGTTGGGTGTCTTAGCTGCACCAGTTTGATGAGTTGCTCAACTGTTTCCGGATTCTTTTCCCTGGCTGCCTCTATTATGTATCGGTCGATTGTTGGGAGTCTTGGCTGATTCTTCTGCAAGCTGGTTCGTCTCGTCTATGGTAAAATTATTACGACAAGTATTCTTCTGGTCGATAGGACTAGTTGATCTTGTATCATCAGCTGGCTCTATGAGGATTGATATAGTTTGGATAAGTGTGGCGATAATAAAGAAAGATCAAGTGCTACCTTAAAGCTTTACGAGTGTTTTTCTTTTGGTCAAGGCGTAGATTCCGAAGGCTGCGAACAAGGTTAATAGCAAGCCGATTGAGCCTATGGGACTTACCGGAATGACCTCCCAAGAAACCCAAAATGAGTCTGCCGACCTTGCTTCCTCACCGTTATGTACGACGACGTGTACTTTATATTGTCCTAGGGTGGCTGTGCTGGCCTCTTGACCGGCATCCAGCCAATCCTTTGGATAATACTTATCCTGACTACCAGCGGTAGAGAATGATATGGGAATGCTTGTAGCTGGGCCCCCTCCATCGGGTGGCTTAACAGTTATTATTCCTTCCCCTGCTGAATCAGATGTCACCGTTATTGTAACAGACTCTCCGGGGAGTATCGCTGGCGGGGTCACGATTACATTGATTGTTATGGCCTTAGCCGTAGAGATAAGTAGTAAGATCAAAACTGACGTAATGATGATGTAATGGTATCTCTTTGTAGGCAATTATCAACACTTTTCCATTTGAAATTAATTTCTTACCGAATTTATCATGCTTTCTATCATATTTAAAGGTGTAAGGAAAATAGGGTCCTATTTTCTATTTTATGGATAGGATTTGGCTTTTCCAGATGAGGGTTGGTTCGTCTTCTTTGCTTGTAATGTCTCTTTTGATTAGGCCTGCTTTTTCGGCTTCGTTGAGTTTTTTGTGGAGGAATTCTGGTTCGATGGGTTTTCCTATGATCTTTTGGTAGTGTGTAGCTATTGTGTTGCCGGTGGGTTTGTCTTCTTTGGCGGCTTGATGTGCGGCTTGTAGGATGAGCCTGTCTTCTTTTAGGGCCAATTTATGGTAGAAGTTTTGTTTGGATTTTTTTCTTTCCCGGTTTTTAAGATAATGATATGTTAGTGTCGTCGCAAGAAGAAAGATTGGTATGATTGTGAGTTGTGCTCCGTTTTGGGCGATGGTTAGGGCGATTTGGGACCAGGTTTTGATGGGCTGCCAGTAGTTGGCGATGGCTTCGCCGATTGGTAGGAGCCGGTTTTCGGTTTCGTGGATTTCTTCTGGTTTGTTGGCTGCGGTTATGAGGCTTATTTTTACGTGTTCTTGTTGGGAGCCTTGGGTTGTGTTGAAGGGGGCGCTCTCGTACCAGTAGAGGACCACTTGGGTTGTGTTTGATTTGATGTGCTCGAATGCGAAGAATCGTGCGGTTATGGGCGGGTTCTGTAAGAGTGTTATGTCTCGTAAGTCTAGTTGCTTCGATCCTGGCTGATATCCGTGCTCTTGTGGCCATGTGATGAGGCAGACTTCCCAGGGGTGAAGGGAGGGTCTGGATTTGGCTATGTCTATTATCACCCAGATCTTTGCCTCCGTTTTCTCTAAGGGAACATACACGTAGCCTAAGGACGCGTCTAGTCGGGATAATTCTTCGAATTTTTTGTCTCGGTAGCTGAATTGGAGCGTGTAACCTGGAATTTCGGGAAGCACTTGTGTGGTTGCTTGATTGCTGAGTTGATCTACTAGAGATTGAATGATGACTTCCGCGGGCCCTTGGGTTAGGGCAAAGACGGGCACTTGGAGGGTCGTGATGAGGATGGCGCTTATTAGGAGGGCGGCTATTTTGCTTACGTCTCGTTTGGAGATCTCGATGTTCATGTTTTTTAGGAGTTTTCCGCAGGCGAAGCAGAAGTTTTGTTTCTTTTCCGTGCTCTGGCTGCAGTTTGGGCATGGTTCTGTTTTGTGTTTTGTGGCGAAGATTTGGGTTTTCCAGATTTTCTCGGATAGGAAGAGTAGGGTGATTGTTCCTAGGAAGATGAGGGCTAGGCCTCCAAAAAGGTGGAATGCGTTCATGGCTGTTTCTATTCCATACTGATGGCCTATTAGCAGGATGATTATTATTCGGGTGATGTTAAGGGCGTAGATTAGGGGGAAGCCAGCTAGGAGAGTGGTTGTCTTTTGCAGTGGGCTTCCTCTTGTGATGTACGCGACGAAGATCGCGAAGATGCTGAATTGAATAAGTGGGTATATGCCCGCGCAAGCCATGTCTATGGCGAATGTGAGTGATGCACTTTGGGATTGGATGGTTATGATGGGTGTTCCGTATTGGGTGGATTTGCTCACGGGTAGGCCTATTGTTTTAAGGAATTGGCAGGCGGCTTCTGAGCTGATAGCGGATAGGGGTGAACCGGCTGCGTAGACTTTTTCTATTGGTGGGGGTGTGAGTAGGAGGAGGAAGGCTATGGGGAAGGCTAGGGCCTTCAAAGTTTTTGCGTTGAACATTATGAGGATGAGCCCGGCGATGAAGATGGGCAAGGTGACTACGTGGTATTCTAGTGGGTGGAAGGTGTAGGATCCGTGCCAGTAGAGTAGGAAGGCGATGGCGCATAGTAGGGCGCCGATGAAGGCTTCATTAGGGAGGGTTGTTTTTCTTTTGGTGGTGGACGTTTCGAATGAGATAAAGGCTCTCAGCATTTTTCTCTTTCGGTAGAGGAGGTAGGTGAGCAGGAAGGGTATGGCTAGCATGTAGTTCATGAGCTCGCTTCGTGTGGCCTCGTTTCCCAGTATGGTTAGGTCTTGGTGGTAGATGGCCAGGGTGGCGAAGAGGATGGTGGCAGCTTTGATGCTTAAGGCTGCGTTGCTATTTTTATAAGGGAATGAAGGCTTCATTTCAGTTTCCTTACGAGATCATGCTTTTCAGACTGTTTGCCGCTTGGAACATTCTTTTTTAAATCGTCGCCGACCTAGTCGAGGTTAGAACACGTCTTCTCTAAAACGATCCTTTGATGGCTAATGTCATTAATCTGCTCTTCAAGCTGTTTGTAACGCTTCGAATACTCTTTGTATCCGTTCAGGAACTCTCGTCCCCTTGGGGTGAGGGTGTAAGAATTCGCGTCCCCGGATCTAATCAAACCCGGCTTCCATGACATCGGTTAGGTATCGGCCTAGAAGCTTGTAGCTTAGGTTCGCTCAACGCATGAACTGGGTCTTCTTGGCGCCGTCCCCAACCACAAAAAGAATGTCTGCCACGATCTGCAGCCTACCCCTATGTTTGCCCACAAATCTCACCCTTCATGACTCAGAGGTCGAGATAAAGAGGAAAAGTCGATAATTTGACCAATAAAAGGATGAATTCGCGTTATAACGAGCTAACTTCGGTTGTTAAGGAAATGCGATTATTTGATAGACCCGTATCAGGACGATTAGCATGAATAACGTCGCAAACAATAATGCGACCATTCTTAATCGATTTTCTTCTATGACGATGCCAGTTTCTCCGTGGTATGAGGAGAGGAACTCCGATGTTGTCAGCAGGATGATAGCGATGACGGCAATCCAGCACCACCAGAGTCCGATGTCCCAGAAGGGTAGGGGGAACTGCACTTTTCATTCCTCCATTACTTGGTAGTAGGCTTCGATGGTTTTGCCGTTTGCGGAGAGGCTGGCCTTTTCGATAATGATGGGCTTTCCGGTAGCTCTGGCTAGGGCGCACGCAATAGAACTGCACAGGGGACAGCCGAGGTAGCAGATGTTTGGGATCTTTCTGGCTTCCCTGCAGAGTTCTCCGCAGACGGTTCCCGTGATTCTTGCATGAATCATATTGCCTTCCATGCCCATTTCGAAGTCCTCGGCTATTTTTAGGCCCACAATGAAAAGCTTAGGCAAGTTGTTCTGTAGGTAGTCAAGGTTTACCATGGCGAAGTCTTTTCCCAGCTCGTCTTCATACAGGTTTGCGAGGCCTAGTCCTAGTGGAGTGATGCATACTCCTTTCGGGTTTCTTAGAAAGACCTCTTTTTGGGCTATCTCCTCTATGGGAGGGATGATTATTTCTTTTTCGTATGGTACAAATATGGTTCTGCCTTTGAATGCTTTAAGGTATTGTGGGGGTAGGTATAGGCCTTTTCCTTGGTAGTTTAGGGCCTCTATCACCTGGTGGATGGTTGTGAGGGGGGATATGGTCATGGAGTTTAAGAGGCTGCTTTTCACATATCTGGTTGGCCTAATGAACAGTAGTAGGGAGCCCCAGAGGGTGAGGCCTAGCCCGATGTAGGCTAGGATAAGCGAGTTGAGGATGACCGACGAGATCAGCGCCATGGCTCCGTAGGGTATGAATAGGAGTCCGAAGATTTCGGATGGCTTACCCCTGGACTTCCATAACTCGCGCCTTAAGACTTCCTTCTCGCCTTCAAGCTCCTGAATCTTCTTGATCAAATCCCCAACTCGGTTTACTTTTGGGGTATAATCCTCCAAGTTTGGATCATCCACCACTTGCACTTGCGCCTCACCGAGAAGGGGGTTCTTAGCTTCGGCATTCGCTGTTTTTCTTTTGGTTGTTAATATCGTGATGGCGACTATTGCAACGGCGATTGCCAGTCCAGATGTTGCGACGATGAGTACCTGAATGACGAGGTTGTCCACGTACAAACTACTTCACCCTTGCCACGTTCGTTTACGTGTAACCATGAAATTTACTCTCGTTCCTTCGTAGGATTTGGTATTGTACTTGTGTAAAATGGACCCACAATAAGATTTGTTGGCGATTGGGAGGGCTGAGGCTAAGTGTTGGGACCCACGAGAACGTGGTGTGTTCTTGATCTCTGAGAGTGTCTTGTCCACTCCTTCTTCTATGGTTATGGGTTTCCACCCTAGTTGTTTTATGGCTTTCCTTGACGACAGGGCATGCTGGGGCCTTCTTTTTGGATGTAGTTGTAGACGACTTCGAAGCCGTATTTTCGCTTTAGTAGTTCCGCTAGTTCACCTGTGGTTGTCTCCTCTGGGGATATGAGGTTGTATATTTCGTTGGTTTCGTTGATTGCTAGGACGCATCCTTCTGCGATGTCTTCTACATAGGTGTACTGGTTTCTTCTTTGACCTTGTCCCCAGCATGCATGCAAGGCTCCGGTCTCCACGATTTCGCGGAACCTTTCGGGGACAAAGCTTATGCTTTCCGGAGGGAAATAGTACCTAGTTGGGGGAATTCTTATCGTTTTAAAGCCACCTCTTTTAATTTTTGGTACATAGTACCTATGAAAATGGAAGCTGGCATGAATGTCGAAAACTTCTCAAATTCCTATCCTTTGATTCAATTTATAGGTAGCCAAGTCTCATTAACCTTTCAACTATGGTTTCTTCTTCTTCACGAGACAGATCTCTTCCTTCAGAGTCGATGTCAGGCTGAGTACAAACAATACGAGGTTCTCGAATATGAAGATCAGAGTTCGGTCGGAACAATTCTAAAAGCACTCTATCCATATATTCAGGGATTGGTATTCCATAAATATGTAATATTGTAGGAGCAACAGAGGTTATCCTAGCGTCGCTTAACTGCACACCTTCGCCTATATCTTTTCCTGTCGCTATTATAGTTCCAAAAAGAGAATGACAAACAGATAGTGGGGGGGGATCAGTAATTACTTGGTTAGTGAAACGTACAGAGCTTGTATAATATGGGATATCAATAACAAGATCTGGCATTTCAAAAAGATATTTATCTTCATAAATTTCATTTTTGAAGAACACTTTTGTCTCAATCTTTTTCCCATTTTTATCACGTATGTTGCTCAATTTCTTAGCTATTTTTTCACAAATTTGCATATATTCGGACTCTGACACAATCCCATTAGGCTCACGCCCTTGAAGGTTAAGAAAAATACACGCGTGCGAGGGACTATAAGCTAGAGTCCTTGACCAATCTATCTTACAGACCATTTTGTTATACGATACCATCGGGGAGTAAAACTTTGAAATGAATCTATATAAGGGTGATCTTGCCAGTTGGGGAACTTCTAACACTTTCCCTAAAATTTTTATTATATATTCTATAAATGGTAGTTGTATATCCTTAACTAGGGTTAGAAAACCTTGAGTTTGTAGGAATGTATTCAACTGCAAAACTCCTTGGCAAATATCGCCTCCATGATCACTGATAATGAAGACATTATCAGGTTTTGCTCTTCTAACTAGCATTTTAACTGCGTTATCTAAAAAAAAGTATGCGTTGTGAATTATTGCTTCATTGCGAATATAGTGTTGTAATGTGTCAACGTCCAAACCACACGCGAAGAAGTCAAAATCTCCCTCTAGTAGATATGTATAAAGCTCTATCTGATTCAAAACAATCTTTTCCCAGTCGTGCAATAACACTTTGTCAGTAACCCCCCGGAGGCCCGCCTCACGTAATGTTTGCCTTGCCCTTTTAAACCGCTTATGTAGTTGATCATAAAGTTCACGGGGATAATACGCAGCGGGGTTATTGACATCCATCGCAGTAATCATTATGCCATTCACCTTTTTTGCAGGGTGAGTGAATGGGATATTTACTACTCCTACACGGTAGTTTGCATCGGAAAGGAACTCCCAAAAACTTTTACCAACATTTTTGATGAATGATGGCTGGCAATAGTAAGAACCGATTACTCTCTTCTCAAACTCATACACGCCGAACCTTCCCGGGTTCTTTCCAGTCTTAAAGCTAAGCCATGCTGGAATACTACGTGAAGGAAGGGTACTCATTAAATACCCAAATGATCCTTCACCCATCATTCTATGAAAGTAATACAAATCCTTCCATCGTATAAGGTACTTTGGTTCTAGTCCGTCGATACCTATTAGTAATGTTTTCATCCTATGTTCCTTCTAGCTTGTCGTTTCATTTCAGATCCTGCGCTTGCAGGGGGAGTCATCGCCAGCGCGCACGCTTCAATTACTTTATCAGGTGATGCACTATTGAATGATAATGCTTAACCAACAGCGCGCCTAGGGAATAGGTTTAAGTATCAATACATTGCCGTCGTTATATATCCTGTTAATACTAACTTTTCTATTTATTTCGCTAAGGTAGTTTTGTAGAGGTTCATAAACCCTCCAACGCATACTTATTGTACCCTTATTAATAGCTTTAAGATCCATAACTACGTAATCACATACATTTGTTAATGAAAGTGTAGCATTTACAAGCTTTTCATATACGGATGAATCGTAGAATAGCTGCTTAAGTAAAATGCCATAACTTGCTCCCACAATCAAGTATCTCCCGTTTGTGTGATGATCCGCTAGTACTACGCTTCCTTGAACTGATTTATCGAAAAACCAGCGCGCACTAGGCTCAATTTCAGCAAATTTTGAATGGGGTTCAAGACCCCACCCTTCAATAAAGGATAATCCAAATCTGCTGACGGACAAGAATACTAAAATACACAAAATCGCGATCTTAAATGAACTTCTAACTTTAAGCTCTCTCAATGATATCATCGTTACAACAGGAAATGCGTAAAGGATCCATCTTGTGGAAAATTGGCCGCAGAGAGTGTAGACAAATATTTCTAAAACTCCAATAACCATTAAAGACCACTTTAGGTATAAAAATCGACTCGAGTCAGTGGTTATACTGGTCAATTTTTTGGCGGCCAACAACTGCGCACGCAGGAATTTTCCCAATGACATGATAACAGATACACCTATCGGGGTCAATAAAACAAGAAGGTAAATGAAACCCAACCAAGATATTAAAGGATTGGACGGATGCAGATATCCTTCTTCAGCTTTAAAACCTATCGATGGTAATAAAGTTTGTAATCTGGATAAGTATCTATTAAAATCCTCGATACCTTTACCGCCAGATATAGATACAAGTGTTAAGAAAACCTCATAAACTGCCTTATTAAAGGCGAAAAAAATAATGACGAAACTAATACAAGCACTTAAGCTTAAACCCTTCTTCGATTGTACATTTTTAGCTAACATTTTGGGAAAAAATAAAATCATAAAATTTATAAACAAAGAATAGGTGATCATCCATAAGATGCCTGAATAATAATAGAAATTGCTACTAACGACAATTAGATAAAGGATGAAAATTTCTCTTCTTTTTCGACCATCAAATATCTCTAGATATGTCATGAGGAAAAGAGGAAAAAGGGCAAATGTCCATGCGCCAGGAAAGACACTATATGTCGCGATGCTGATCGAAACTTCATAAGAAACGAGAATCGCCATAAAAGAAGCCACGAGTGAGCCGAATAGCCTTTTACACAAAATGTAATAGGTGAGCGTTAAGATTATGCCGGAAATCGGTAGAGTGTGTAACATTTCAGGGGGAAGACCGCAAATCTTCGCTATCGTCAATTGCATAATCTCTGATGCTGGATGATGTGCAGCACCAAGGTTGCGAGCTACCGGTGAGTCAAGCGGGAGGTGGCTTTCATTGAAAAACATCCGCATAAATGCCACATTGTCGTACACATATGCACCTGATGCTTCCCGGCTCGATAACAAGATGCGAGGCAATAGAACGAAAGCAAGTAAGATAGGCTTTATGATCTTTTTGTTTATGCGCAACAAGTAACCACCTATTTATTGTATTTGATCGAGATAAGTTGTTCGCACAGAAGCAGTAACTAGTTATGAAAAACAGATTTGCTAGCAAACACTAGAACATATTCTCCTTAAAAGGTGGATAACTCACTTCAGCTTCTTTAGAGGGACGAATATAATTCAGTCATCATCTCGTATATTTTTAATAACTTTTTAAGATGGTCATCAAGGAAATAGCTTCTTGATGACCCCGTCTTTCTAGCTGCTCTAGGAATAAACCTGCCTTCTCAACAACCGTAGTTAGATGATGCGTTGACCTTCATCTCTGAAATCAACTTTTCAATGCCTTCTTCAAGTACGCTTTGTATACCTCATCAGGTGTGTCCTAGAAGTTTATTACTTACGATCTCTTCTTGGAGCGCTTTTACTACTATTCTAATGCTTTCCTCGCAGGTATGTTTTGGTTTCCAACCCAATGATTTAATCTTAGAAACGTCCAAACACTCGTTTTTAATGTCCCCTTTCCACCCTCTGCCCCCATTCACTCCTCCGGTAAACTTAAATTTAACGTCTTTAATCCCCATCTCTTCCACTACTATTTTAGCTACATCCATCACTTTGAGGTGATCATCAGAGCCAATGTTAATAATATTAACCTGATTATGTAGTTCTTTGATGGCTACAAGCATACCATCAATAAGATCGTCGACTAAAAGATACGACTTAGTCTGTGTTCCATCTCCTAGAATCTCTAACTCCCTCGGATTACTCATCAGCTTTACAATTAGATCATAAACCACCCCAGACTTCATTCTTGGACCAATTATATTAGCAAAGCGAAAAATTATTGATCTAAAACCAAAAGTAGGGGCATATGCTGCTGTTAGCGCTTCCGCAGCCACTTTAGAAGATCCGTAAACTGAGATAGGCATGATGGGTCCATAACCCTCTGGTGTCGGAACCACCTCCGCGTCTCCATAAACAGAAGATGTAGAGGCCAGTATGAACATTTTTACCGTCTTCGACTTTCTAACAGCTTCTAAAACCTTGTAAGTACCTACAACATTGTGCTCAAAATGTATCCCAGGGCTTCGAGTACTCGTTCGAATGTCAGGATTAGCAGCCAAATGAAAAATTACCTCAGACCCGTCAACAACCTTCTCTAAGATCTTCTCGTTTAGGATGTCTCCTTGAATGAATGAAAAATTAGGGTCTTTGAGCCAATGCTTAATGTTCTCTAATCTTCCGGTGCTCAAATTATCTATTCCACGGACAAAATTTTTTGAAACCATAAATCTATCTACAAGGTGAGATCCAATAAAGCCAGCGGCTCCAGTTATGAGAATAATTTTATCTCTAAGTTTCATGCTGGTTCCTCATTAGGGTACCAAATATTTCCTCTATTTTATGAGCCCCATTTTCCCATGTAAAATCCTTTACTTGATCGTACCCATCTGTACCCATCCTTTTGGCGATATCCGTATTTTTAAGCAAATTTATTATTGCTCTTGCTAGCGCACCTGCATCTCCATAAGTGACTTGAAAACCGCTCCTAAGAATCAGTTCATGGGGACCCACACTTGTCGTAGTTACCAAAGGCTTTTTGTGAAACAGCGCCTCTAAAACAACACGAGATTGAATCTCAAACGCTGAAGGTACAACTACAATATCTGCCGATTCATATGCGCAATTTAACTCCAGATCGTCTACACTCCCCAAAAATTCCACGTTCTTGTCACATTTCAGTTGAATAGCTATTTCTTTGCATTTTGACAAATACCCCCAGTCTCTACCTATGATCAAAAGCTTGGTGTTCTTGAATAATCTTAAAACTATCGGCATAGATTTTATCAAAAAGTCAAATCCCTTATAGTCCTGAATCCTGCCCACAGCTAGAAGGATCTTTGTACTATTTTTAATTCCGTATTTCTCCTTAAATCTTAAGATATCTATTTTGGAAACTTTTGTCCGAGTGATCCCTTCGTATACTACGGCCACGTTTTTAATGCTGTGATTTTTACAAAAATCGGCTTCCGCCTTGGTAAGCACTACTACATGGTCCGCCATTCTAAGCAAACTAATGCCTAACTTCCTTATGAAAAATGTATCAAATAGTCTAATTAGGAAATTTCGAAAGAGGGACCGATAAGGATTAAATTGAGGATACAACACAAGCAGGATTCTCCTAAATTTCGCGATAAAACATGGAACAATTAAGAAGAATGAGGGAAGGAGTGAGAAAACCATAACAATATCTGCTTTTGCAGAGAGAAGCTTTGGGACAAGAGATGGTGCGAAGAAGAAATTTCTGTTTATACTTACGTTCAAAGAGGAAAAATAATTGAATCTTTCAACATTAATACCTTCTATCACTTCTATGGCAGGCAGTGTTGCTGGCTTGCCTCTTAACGCATTTGCGGCGTATACCGTTACATGGTGCCCCCGCTTGACCAGCTCCCTAGCATAAAAAAACATTGGTAACTCAGTTCCTCCAACATTGGGCAGAAAGTATGGGAACACGAAAATTATTCTCATCTCAAACTATCTCCAAATGGGAAGGGGATCTAAGAAACTTCCAGCACATGTATGATTGAAACTTAGTTCTTTCGACCTGAAATCTAGATTGCTTTTCGATCGCCAGCCCAATGTCTTACTTTGTAAATGGACTTCATTATTAAACCTTTGACTTCATCTGGCATCTCAATTGGAATAAAACGCTGGAGCAACTGATATCGGAAGAAGGCCTTATCCACCAAGGTAGATGAGATAAACATAAACTTTGTCTTCGTATTTACTGGCATATTCGTGAAGCCTTGAAACGCCTCCCAGATAAATCTCGGCGAGAATAAGTATGGAAAACTAATAAACTTGGTCGTGTCTGAGCTTGAATATAACATTTGTTGAATATTTTGTAAGGTGTAGATCATCCTTAAGAAAGCACGACTCCATCCATACTTCCGAGTTTGATGCAATAATTCATTGAAGTCCCCACATCCTTTAAGAAATGATTTAGCATACAGAAAGTCTAAAAGGCTAAGATATCTGTGGCCTAGAAGAGCGTGGATGAGCAATGCGAGGAAATCAGCCTCACGGTTTGGAATGAGGCATTTAACACCACATATATCGATTTTCCTTGGATCTTTCCATAAAAACTCCTCGTCAAAAAAAGGCAAAGAGAGATAATAGAAACCTTGATAAAGATCTACTCTTAGAAGTCCTTCCTTTCTACAAGAGGTCTCAACAGTATTGTAGGTCTTCACTGAGAAACCATTTTGTTTTAGCGCAGACTTTATACGAAGCATCTCTTCGCTTTTCACTAAAATATCTACATCTCTGGGGGTGTAAGGTAATCCCCTATATAATTTTATAAAAACGAAATCTGCGTTTTCATCTTTGAAGAAAGAACAGAAGAAATCCAGAGTTTTTCGCAACCGTTCAAAATTTCTTTCTTCCCGACTCATTATTTTCGTCAGTAGGTCGCTTCTTAATTCGAGAGCTTTTTCTTCTAAGAGATTTTTTAAAAAGTAATACAGAAGACCATTTTCTTCAGCAACTCTTAGTGTTTGCGCCCATCTGAAATTGCTATTTTCTATTGTCGCTGACAAATTTGGATGCAAATTCCTGAACTCCTTATCCAAGTAAAATAATATTAGGGGAATGATGTCACTGCACATATTTGTCACCAGTTTCTATAAAGGACACGACATGGTTGAGCAGTAATTTTCTCGTCTTGTCAAAATCAAGACTCGAATTAACAGTGATAAAGCCTTGTTGCTTTGCAACAAACCTGTACCATTCTCGCAACGCTCTGTAGTAGCCCAATGGAACTTTCTTATCTTCAAAGTGTCTTATACGTGAAAACGCAAGAACCTCAGGAATGTCCAAGAAAAAGACCAAATCGGGCTTGGGAAGCAGACGTATTAGGATCACTGAGGATTTCTTAAAAGAGTTGTAGAACCACTCGAAGAAGTAACGGTCGCAAATCACAACAAAATCATTTAAAAGAGGTTTAATGACCAAAAGATACGTAGCTAAAGCGTAAGCCAAAAACAAAAAGAATAATATGAACCTAAGAACGCTTGAACCTGCGTTACTCTTAATTGTATTTGAAGTCTTAGAAGGCAGAGTGATTGAGCTTAATGAGGTGCAATGTGTTATCCATTTTCTCAACGATAATGGCACGTGTTCGACCAACGCATATCTTGAGGTCATATACCTGGACTTGACACCTTTAGTCAACAATTGTTTGCGCAGTTCCCGAGCGTGAGTAGTCTTCCCCGCACCATCTATTCCAATGAAACAAACAAATGCCTTACTACTCCGTTTCCTCACGAGCATTTTCCATCCTTGAGCAATATGCGAAAGCCAAACATAGCTATCTACATTTTCGGATAATGTCATTGTATAATTTTTCAGTTTTTTGAGTAATCACCTCAAGAGAGTGCTCCAGAAGGATGCCATTCGCAGCTTCCTTTCCCAGTCTTTCACCAATCGAAGGGCTTTTCAACATCATTTTGATAGCGTTCGCCAGTCCTACAGCATCACCGGGTTCGATCAAAAAACCATTTTTTCCATCTTGGATAACCTCCGGAATGCCACCAACTTTTGATGCTATGACTGGCTTACCAGATGCCATAGCTTCAAGCAATGTCAGAGGTCGGTCAACCACTCCGTCTGTATTTAGGAAGGGAAGTATAATGATGTCGCTCATTGCCATAAGCCTAGATACATCTTCGACTATTCCGATTTGTGTCACGATTTTGTTGAGGCGGTAATGTCCTATTAATCTCAAAACCTCTTTCTTCCTTTCATCGTACCATGTATAGGCCTCATTCCACGCTAGTATCAGCACAACATTTGGGAACTCTTTAACGACCATCGCCATGCTCTCAAGTAGAACGTCAACACCCTTCCAAGGTGCCCAGTTCCCACAATACAATATTACTTTTGAATTATCACTAATTCGTAGACTTGGCACTTCATGATTGTGATACGACTTCCTTGGATAGAAGTACTCACTAGGAACAGCCGGAGGTATCATGCAGACATTATTTGTGAAGCCTAGTGCCCTTAAAGATTCTTTTACGTTGTTGCTAACTGCTACAATAGCATCGGCGTCTGATAAGTAGAATCTAGCGATGGATGCTGTTGAGAGTCGTTGGTAAAGGCCTTTGCGGTCAAGTAAGGGCTTTGTTCTGATGGTAGAATAAAGAGTGAAGACTACTGGGGGGCGATGTAACGATAAAGCGCGGAGTGACAAAGAAAAAAGCGCCAGAGTTGGGTAGGCTGAATGTATATTTACTATGTCGAACTTCCTTTTGGCATGCTCTATCAGAGTTTTAAAAGATCCTCTAATTAGAAATTGTGTTCCGAAGGTGACGGAACTATATTGTGCCCTAATAGGTATTGGGCAAAGTTGCCCCCAATGGAACAGTTCTCTTGTCGATCCGCCAAGCGAAGTTGTTATTATGCAAATCTCATGACCCCGTTTAGCCAACCCTTTAGCGAGCCTGAGAACATTGTTAACTACCCCTCCAGTGAAAGCGTTATTAATAGGAACTATCTCAATCCCTATAAAACACACTTTCAACTTCATCTACCACAAGGTAAGAACTTATAAATTTGAAACCGAAGTTAAGGACAGCTCATTAATTTCAAGCCAAAAGCATCGACTGCTTTCACGCGTTAATGCTTTGTCCAACGACGACACATTTTTTATATGCATGTAAGATAGTAAACATGCTAGGAATTATCTTGCCTCGACACGATTCCTTCAAAAATTCCTTGCCAGAATCCGATCGTAAATGAAAGGTGCTCAATAATATACACAATTGCTATTGAAAAAACATACCTAGGATTTTTTTCCTTATACCAAAATTTTAATCCCATTGTTAACAAAATAATTGAGTATAGACCAACAAAAGCCAGAAAAATCCATGGAGCGAATACAGCCGATATTAGCAAAGGGAGAACCAGCAACGGTGGAACAATTTGCAAATCTAATAGATGATTTCTCCCCCATCCGCAACCATATTCGTATATTCGTCTAGCAAAATCCTTAAGGCTCCGACCGTGATCATGAAGAACGATCGCATTTGGAGTATACAACAATTTTCCGATCTTTGAAAGCTTTCGGTTCAATACAGCATCTTCAGTAACAGATAATTTCGGGTCAAATCCACCTACTTTGATCAGATCCTCTTTGCGATACATGCTGTTGCATCCGCTAATACTCTTTACAAATCGTTTGTTTTTGAAAAACCTGCTTTGTACCGAATTAGCGGAGCCAAAAAACGTATTCATAGCAAGGATAATCGATTTTTCCCAAAGCCCCTTGCCTGCATGCCGAATCCTACCCCCAACTCCCACAATACCGTTGTCGAATTCTTTTATCAAGTTTTCCAACCAATCCCTTTCAGGTATGCAGTCAGCATCTACGAAAGCCACATATTGCCCTTTCGCCTTCTCTAGCCCTATCTGCCGCGCCCCTCCTATTGTACCATAATCATCAAAAAATATCTCCGCTGGAAATTCTCGAACAATTTCCACAGTCTTATCAGTTGAGTACCCATCTACCACGATAACTTCAAAGGATTTATGCGATTGATTAAATACCATCTTAAGGCAATTCCTTATTTTTTCCTGCTCGTTCTTAACTGGAATAATTACACTTATTGTCTTCCTATTATTGGGCATCTTTTTCCACTTCAAAATGATAGATCATTAGCAAATAATCAAGATGCCACTTCACCAAGATAACGCTGCAAAATATCTTTTAATTCTCTAGGAGATGGGAGGTCTTTGCTGTATTACGTGGATTGTTTAACGGTTAAAAAACCTTTTCTACTATTTTGCTTCGCGAACAACGCTTAGAACTGTAAACAAGATTAAAGCAGTTGTTCCGAGCATCATTCCTAACAGAGTAAAACCTAATGCAACAACACCCGTTCCCACCGGGAATTGCCTGCTCGCCATAAATAACTCTAACGTTCTGATCCAAAATACACTACCCAGTGTGAAGAAGAGTGTAGCAGGAACCCCGTAGAAGACAAGCGGATGAGATAACGATACTTGTTTTAAAGTCGAAGCTAAAATTTCCAAACCAAGGCGTAAAGGATGATAAGTTCCCGATTCTGGTCCATACTCAACCCTTATAGGCACTTCCAGAATTCTGAGATTTGCTCTTTTACCTTTTAATAGGAGTTCCGTGGTTGCACCCATTCCCTCTTCGGTTGGCATCAGAGAGTTAATGGCTGATATTGAATACGCTCTGAAGCCACTTGTAATATCTTTTCCTTCAAGACCAGAGAATATTCTTACTAGTTTTATTCCTACTTTTTTATGCAAAGGAGTGATATCGTCACTTTTTTCCAAAAATCGAGATCCGACACATATATCAGCGATACCTTCTCTTATAGGCGAAACTAGCCTCTTTATATACCTTGGATCATGCTGTCCATCAGCGTCTAATGTTACGATTATATCTGCACCAATTTCTCTTGCCCTTTTGAAAAGTGATCTAAGTGCAGAACCGTAACCCAGGTTGCGTTGATGCTCAATTACTTCCGCACCTAATCTTCGGGCAATTTCTGCTGTCAGATCCTTAGATCCGTCGTCGCAGACTATAACCCTATCTACATATCTGGATGTCAGCAAAATTACCTTTCCAATCTTCTCTTCTTCATTAAAGGCCGGAATACAAGCTACAATCATCTCATATTCCCCCCACAAAAGCAGGATTTTAAAACAGATTCGTAGTACCAATTCGCTTTTTCTAACCCCTCCTGTAGCGTCGTAGAAGGAGTATATCCCAGCTTTGTGCGCGCTTTAGTAATGTCACCGCACCTTCTGGCTATCTGAAATTTTCTGTCTTTCACATGCTTTACTTGAACTCTCTTGCCAATTACTTCACTGACCAAAGCCGCCAACTCATTTATAGAAGTCTCTTGTCCAGTCCCTACATTATAAACGTCAGCATTTCCTCTACCTAGTATAGAGGCCAAGTAAGTTCCTCGTACCGCGTCCGCAACATAGGTAAAATCTCTTGTCTGATCCCCGAATCCATGGATAAGAAGAGGCTTGTTTAGTAAAGCGTTGCACAAAAAATTCGGGATGACCCAACTTTTCTGTGTGTAATTCTGACGTGGGCCATAAACGTTAAAGTATCTTACAACAGATGTTTGCAGTCCATACTCGTCGTAATACGCTTTACAAAGGTTTTCGCCAAAAATCTTACTCGTTCCATACGGTGAAATTGGTGATGTAGGCATGTCCTCTCTCAAAGGAACCTTTTGGGTGTGTCCATAAACCTCTGAACTTGAAGCAAATAATATTCTTCTGACATCACTTCTAACGCATCTTTCTAAGAGGTTACATGTCCCCACAATGTTACGTGTTAGCACACGTGATGGGTGCAACGTGGCGTACTTCACGCCTACGACAGCAGCCAGGTGATATACGATGTCTATATTCTCGAAAAACTTTTTGCTCAACTCATCCTTTGCTAAATCAATTCTCAAAACGTCTAGTTTACCTGAGTTGTCAGCAAAGGAAAGATTAGCTTCCGCTCCACTACTAAAATTATCCAAGACAGTAATATCGATATCGTGACTAAGCAAATATTCAACAAGATGGGAGCCTATGAAGCCGGCTCCACCTGTGACCATTACCTTGGAAGGCTTTCCACTAGGCAACTTAGTATCCTCGCGCTCTATTGTTTATTGGAACCGAGCCTGATCATCTTAACAGCGTTACTTCCTATAAAAAGCGACAAGTTTTTAAAATCTAACACATTTTTACAATTTATAATGAATCTAACCGATCCTTCCTCAACGACCTCACGAATCATGTCCGTTACAGGAGAGTGGTATTGGATAATGCAAATTCCAATTATTCTGTTCATATCCTTAGGGCTTGGATTTTGAAGGTACTTAAAGCCTAGTGATTCAAGTTCGGTCGTTGCGATGTTAGGCTCATACACAATCACTCTGTAGCCTTTGTCGGTCAAATCTTTGGCAACCTTCAAGCCTGGCGAATCTCTTAGGTCTTCAATGTCTTCCTTATAGGATAAACCCATTACCAAGATGTAACCTTTGCTTTTTCGTAAGTTTAGTTCCCTCATCGTCTTTGTGATCAAGCGAACTATATGGCTGGGCATACGTTCATTGACTTGGATGGCTGAACGTAGGATCCGTAGCGGAACATCTATCCCCTTCCCGCAATCATACAGATACTGAGAATCCTTTGGCAAGCAATGACCCCCTATGCCTGCACTGGGATAATGGGGCATGAATGCAAATGGCTTTGTGGAAGCAGCGTCTATTACTTCGTAAACGTCCACTCCGAACCTTTCGCAAAAAATAGCAAGTTCATTTACCAATGAAATGTTAACGAATCTGAAGGCATTTTCAAAGCTCTTGACAACCTCCGCGGTTTTGAAGCTGCTTACAAAGTGCAAAGGCGCCGAAACAACGTGTTTGTAGAGTTTCGAAACCACACGACGTGTTCCTTCGTCGGAAACTGCAATCACTCTTGGAATGTTGTTTATATGCCATTTTTTGTCTCCGGGATTCAAGCGTTCAGGACAGTACGCCAGTCCTATATCTCTACCGACTCTTATTCCCCCTTGTTCTATTAGAGGTATGATTTTGCCATCCAAGCTGCCAGGCGCCAAACTACTTTCAATTATCAAAATTTTCCCTCTCCTAAATGACTCTAGAAAAGCACGTATCGCTTGAAATACGTGGCTCAGATCAGGTCCACCATTCGATCGCACTGGAGTTGGAACACAAATTATTCCTATGTCTGCTTTTTCACATGCATTCATGCTATTTATGGTGGCGACATATTTCTTATTGGCTAAAGCTAGCCGCAATTTCTCAGAAAGGTTGTCAGAACGACCGCATTCCCCTCTGTCTAATTTTTCGACCAGTTGAGGTAGAACATCTATCCCAACTACGTTAAGCCCAGCACAAGCAAACGAGAGGGATAAAGGAAGCCCAACGTAGCCTTGGCCGAACACAGCGATTTTGAGATCTCTCTTCGTTGACACTTTTCTGAGAAGCTCTTTATACCGAATCAGCGCTACCTTTTTCACTCTTTTCAACTCTTTCATTTTAAATAACCCTCAAGAACGTTCACACCTGCTTTTGTTCAAAGAACACACATTTTTGGAAGCCACACAGGCTAGCGGGACGGGGAAAATAACAGGCTACATAATCGCCTTCCAAATAGGATATATTTCTCTTATTCAGACAACCCATTATAGAATGAACAACTAACAATAAACTCAAACAAAGGCTTCTGCTTACACTCATTCAGAATCATACTCAGCTAAAGACCATAGGTTTAAGATCTCAACTGGACACTTACACCGCCGCAAGGAACCAAAACCCTAACGTGATCAAATCCTCAACTCTTCATCAAGATAAAAAATGCAAAAACAAGGTTGAATGCTCATGCTGGCCATATGATTCATTGATCACATTGATGCCTCGTGAAAGGCATGTTGAATCGCTCTTTAACCATGCTTTCAATTCCCTCTTCTAAAGAGATGGGCTTCCAATATAATTCCTTAATAGCCTTTCTCGAAGACATGTAAGGCATACTAGCGCCTTCTGGACGCTTTGTATTGAAAACCGTTTCAAATCCATACTTTTTCTGAAGCAATTCAGTTAACTCCCTAATGGTTGTCTCTTCAGGCGAAATCAAATTATAAACCTCATTAACCTTGTTAAGAGCAAGAACCGAACCTTCCGCCAGATCGTCAACATACGTATACTGGTTCCTTCTTTTCCCCTGACCCCACACTTCAATTGGTTGCTTGTTCCAGCCAGCCTCAAGAAAAGTCTTCACAACATTGCTACAGTTGCCCAAACCGTATGCAGAACCATACCTCAAAATCACGTAATTTACCCCATATTTTCTATGATACTCCTTAAGCAAGGATTCTCCGAAAGCCTTCGTAGCCGCAAACAGCTCCATATTCAACGTATTTAAAGGAGTCTCCTCATTCACTATCATCCTATCGCTAATACCATCATAAACGTAAAACGAACTGGCAAAAAGCACTTTTTCAATCTTGTTCACGCGACATGCCTCAAGAACGTTTCTTGTAATATCCACGTTAGTCGCCGACCCAGTAAATGGGTTCTTTCTCACAGATTCCAAAACGCACCCTGCAAGATGATACAAAACATCGAACCCATGCAAAACCGACTTCGCACTGGAATAATCAAGAAGGTCACATTGGACGAACGTATGATTTTTGTCCAATTCTGAAGGACCATTTACATCAATTGAAGTCACTTCGTAGCTCCTTTCAACCAATTTCTTCACTAGTCGGCTCCCTATGAAGCCGGACCCACCCGTCACTCCTACCTTCAACCCAAACACCTCCTAATCGAATCCACAACATAAACGGCCTCCTCATCTTTCATGGTGACATAGATAGGCGGACAAATGTGCCGAGTGCACAAGTCTTCGGAAACGGGTAAACCACCCTGTGTTAGCTTCTCAAAAACTGGTTGCAAATGACAAGGCAATTCATATACGCAACCAGAAAGACTCACTCCATACTCTCTTTTCAGTCTCTGTCTCAACGCTTCTCTATCAAAACCCTTTGGAGCAAAAACCACGTATTTATAGAAGTTGTGTCTAACATTCTTCGGAATCTCCAACGGCTTCAACAACGGAACTTTTTTGAACTCTTCTTTATAGATCCTAGCAATCCTATTTCTTTCCGTTATGAAATAGTCTAGCAGTTCTAGTTGAACAATTCCAAGAAGAGCTTGAAACTCGCTCATCCTCCAGTTGCTTCCAACCACTTTATGATATTCTTTGCCTCCAGCCTTGGCTTGATCACGCAAAAGTCGGGCTTTTTCGCAAATTTCCCCGTGGTCTGTTACAATCATACCGCCTTCGCCCGTGGTCATAACCTTAGTAGAAAAGAATGAAAAGGCGCCAGCAACCCCGAAGGTTCCGGCCTTCCTTCTGTCCAGCTCACTTCCGTGCGCGTGAGCTGCATCCTCGACAAGGTAGACCCCATGCTTTTCGCAGATTTCTACGAGATCATAAGTGTGAGGCGAGACCAAACCACCAATATGTACAGTAACTATTGCCCTCGTTCTTTTCGTAATTTTTCTTTCAACATCCTTAGGATCAACCGTCAAATCGCCCGTGCAGTCCGCGAATACAGGGCGCCCGCCAGCTTTTACAACCGCAAAGGCAGTGGCAGCAAACGTGTTAGTAGGAACAATAACATCAAAACCATTAACCCCGATAGCATTGAAAATCGCTTCAAGTGCCGAGGATCCATTATTAGTTGAAACGGCATACTTAGAACCAATGTAACTTGCAAACTTTTCTTCGAAATCCTTACAGTGTCTACCCATCGTCAAGAAGGATCCTGTTTCTAATATCTCTCGATACTTTTCCAAGATCCAGTCAATTTTTTCTCGCGGAAAATGATATTTGTATGGTGAAACCTGTTGCGTTTTGTACATCCTCCATTGGAGAAGCGCTAAAACGCTTCAAGGAATGGACGCATGCTTCATAAATCGTAGAAGTTCACGACATCCCCGCCTAACCACGCGGGCTAGCGCGCTATTCATTTCACAAAGGACGCGATCATATTTGGACCCAAATAAAGGGGGCTATAGGAGGTCTATAAAAGAGAGAACACAAACACCAAAAGCAATAAAAAACAACAAAAAGTCACCAAATTTTATAAAACGGGAACATCATCCGGGTGCGAAACAGAGTTCCCGTCGAAACCGCATACTTGACCCCGCAATACCTGGCGAACTCCTCCTCAAACCTGAAAACACTCTCCCCCAACACCCACCTCTCACCCTGCAAAGCATACAATGCCGCACTTCGCATTTCTTCATCAAAAACCGGCTTCGCTGACGGAATCTTCACATCAAAACCCTGCGGAACATTTCAAGAGTCTTTCATGAATAGATAACCCAAATGCTTCTCGATGTTATGATCATTCAGCTTGCTTTTGATTGCACCAGAAAAGGTTAAATTTATGTATACGTTTGTTAGTAAACGTATTGAGGTTATTGGCATGACTGTTATCACCACACGGGTTCCAGATGAACTCGCAAAAGAGGTTGAACGTATAGCTGAAGTTGAAGCCCTCGATAAATCAGCAACCATAAAACGATTGCTTATCAAGGCGGTGCAGGCGTGGAAAATCGATTATGCCCTAAAACTATACCAGGAGGGGAAGATATCGATTGGCAAAGCAGCTGAGACGGCTGGCACATCCCTCTGGGAGCTCATGGACATCATAGTGAAACGTAAGATCCCTCTACAAACAAGCCGAGAAGACTTAGAAGAGGATTTGAAGGCTGCTACGGCGGAGTTGTGGTAACATTCAGATTGTAGCCAACGCCGGACCCCTAATACACCTCGCCCGCATAAACAAGCTCAACCTGATACACAACCTTTTCAAAGAAATCTACATCCCCGAAGCCGTGAAAACCGAGACGGTGAATAAGGGAAAGGCCGAAGGATATACGGATGCGATTGCCATCGAGAAGGCAATATCCTCAGATTGGATCAAAGTAGCTAAAACCAAACCCAATGCGGAAAAGCTAGCTGAAGAAGCTAAAATCAGTAAGGCCGAGGCAGAAGCCATACTCTTGGCAAAACAAATGAACACCACAAAAATACTCGTGGACGACGCTCGAGCCAGAAGGGTCGCACGATCCCTGGGATTAAAACCCCACGGCACCATCTACATTCTAAAACTAGCATTAGCCAGAGAAATAATATCAAAAACAGAATACACGGAATTACTTAGAAAAGCCCTTAACGCGGGTCTATACCTCTCAACAGAACTATACCTACAAGCACTAAAAGAGGATAAAGGATAAACAGCTCGAAATCACTCCCCGCACATCAAAACTAAGTTTCGCATACTACTTTTCATGGGGCTTCCTCAAATAATCGTTAACCCCTCCTGTATAGCCGCCCAATCCTCCCAATCAAATGAAAGGATGTCTTTCCCAGGTCTACCACCATACACATTTTCCTTTTCATCCAAAACATAGACCATTGCCCTACCTCCATTCCTCTTAACAACAACTTCAACCATTAATCCTACCAGCAAAATTTCGCTTAACCCGTCATGTTCAGCCAAATCCCGACAAAGCGATCATGAAACTGAAAGCTTCGCGACGTCACGTCGTACAGCCAAAGCTCGAAAAACAATTGATAGTAAAACCCATCGCTTTCTGAGTCCCAACTTGAAGGGGAATCCACCGAAAAGATCACATCGTTAAGGGACATGCGACGTACAAGACAAGAGTCCTCTAAGCGTGAAACCTCTAGTAACGCGAAGGCTAGCGGAGCCTCCCAGCTCCCACCGTCTATAATCAAGAATCGAAACTCGTAAAGGGGAGACAACGGACTGGGCATAGAGTTGGATGCGTCCGGCAAAGGCTGAGACTGGTTGCGAAACTTCACATAGACCATGTAATACGATGAAGAGCCCATGTGATTGCCCACGCCAACAAAAACCCGATACTCCTCACCAACACGAACATTAAAGGGATAATCCTCCGCCATACGGTTTGGACCCAAGACCCAGAGCTCAGAAAACCTCTCCGCGCTCCTAGGAAACGGCACAACCAAACTCAGCGTAGGAAAGGCAGCGGTCAACATCAAACCTACTGTGGTTACTGCAAACAGGGTGCGATAATCCTCAAGATTCACTGGAAACCACCTTCGGCCTCATCCCCAAAACCCTCCGAAAATAACGCCGCTTAAAAATGCGCCAACCAAGAAGGCTCAGACAAAGAATAGTAACCGCACTCATGATCGACATGGTCATCGTCCACCAAAAACGTTGAACAGCCTCCAAAACGGCCAAATTCCTCAACCCAAGAGCCTCAACCCTCACCCCTTCCCCAATCTCACGGCAAAGGTCAGCGAAGCGAGCAGCACCCTCGAAATCCCCCACCCTATAAGAAACGTGGGCCTGAGCTAGATCCTCTCCAGCATCATTCAATCGAGCCACCAGAACCGAAATGTTCGCCCCAGCCTCCTCAGCCTCCAGAACAGCCTCATAAGCAGAAGCCACAACCCCCTCAGCCTCTTCAATAGCCAAAGCAGCCACATCCTCACTTAACGCAGAAGCCTCAAACACAGAAACGACAGACACGAAAACAAAAAGCACCAGCAGAAAAACAAACGACTTCAAAAAAGACATGTCATTCACCGCTCGTTAGACCTACTCAAGCGGAACACATCTTCTCCAGTTCCATCCTCTCACTGCTAACCGTGTTCAGGTGGTCATTAAGGTGCTCGCGATGCTGAGAGTACACATTGAACTTTTCAAGAAACTTTTCACCCTTTCTCGTGAGTAAGTAATTTTTACTTTCGCAATAAACAAGGTCGGCCTTCACAACATCAGCCAAGTAGCGACACAAAAGCATATAACTCAACCTAGCCTGACGCATAATCCGCGTCTTTCTAGAACCCCCCCTCACAACACGCAAAACATCCGCTATGATCTGCAACCTATTTCTATGCCTACCCATCAAAATCCCCAAGTCTTCAAAAAACGTTCCTAAAACAGAGAACTAAAAAAGCCTGAAAATAGCGTTTACTTCCTTCTAAACCTAAAGTGAAGCCAGCCCCTCCCACCCTTCTTCAACTGCTGACCCCTCCCAGCGTCCGGTTTTTCCACCAACAACTCCCTACGCCTCCCAGCGACCCTCTGCTTCCTCAGCACATCGCGAATAAACCTCCCCCAACCGCCAACCGAGGGGCTGGGAGGGATCACCCTATCCGCCTCAACCTCAGGCGGTTTGTGCTGTTGCAGGATCTCCCTCAGGCTTAGAGGCTTAAAATCCCTCGTAGCAATGATCACATCCCCACGATCCACAAACAACAGAGAATAGCCCCGATCAGCTATGCCCTCAGCCCTCACCCTGTCATCTATCCGATCGCGCCACAACAGCCCCCACTGCATCTTAACATCATCCACCAGCCGCTTCCACTCATCAAAACTGTTCACTATCTGATCCCTCCCTCACAGGAGTGGATGGGAACCCAGAATTTTGTAGAAATCCCTTCATCATCTTCTATGGTTTTTAGTTAGAACCTTATAAGCTGTCAGAACTATGGTCCGGACCATGATAAAGACCATGGTCAGAACGATAGTTCTAGAAACTTAAATAGAAGTTAATTCCATCCTCTTCAGCGATCACGTTGGGCAGGCTCAATAGCGCTGAGGAGAAGAAACACGCGGTGGGAACCATCATCGTACCCCCAAAGGGAACCATCACCATACAAGACGTGGTCATAAGAAACCTAACGGACGAGGACCTCGAATTCTGGGTAAGGGTCAACGAAAAGTTGACGGAGCTGGCGGTAAGCAAAGTCAGGTAGCCCACATTACACCGAGATGAGCTGTTCTGCCTCCTCCATGAGAGAGCGCGCCCCCCTCATGATGTTCAGGAAGCGTTTTCCGGCATCCGTTGTTCGATATCCAACCCTCCCATCAGAGGTGTTCTCCTCAACGAGCAGCCCCTTGTCCAAGAGCTGAGAAAGATACGTGTAGGACCTCAGAAAGTTCAGGTTCGCCCGATACACGAGCCTCGTCTTATTCGCACCGTTCAGAGCCTCAATTAGAATGTCAGCAACAATCTCCAGATGGCTCCGCCGACGACTCACTATTCCCACCTAGCGCATGCTTACTCTCATAAACCAAAATATGAAAAAGCACAATTTGTATACATATTCTACACAATTTACATATAAAACTTGTTTATAAAAATACGTAAAAAATGCTATACTTGTCCTCAACTTATGCAAGCTTTTTGTGCATCTTAGAAGTAGGTCAGTGTCTTTTGATGATTTTTTTGCGCATCATCTTTAATACAAAGCGTGAGAAATTATTTGTCACAAATCCTACAGAGGCGGTGTAGAATGGTGGTTCGAACGTCCATCGTGATAAGCGAAGAATCCAAGAGGCAGGCAGAGGAAATCGAAAATGCGCTACCCTTCCTAAAATCCTTCGGCGCCGTAGTGGAGTATTGCATCACCCAAGTACACGAAGAAATGGTCAACAAGCAAACAGGAAACCCCAAAAAATATAACAAACGGACGTAACAACACGTAAAAGACTGATTTTCCAAATCTGGAAGAGCAAACAACCCTTAAGGGGACTGTGAATACTCATCCAAGAAGACATGTCCCTGCCCATCTCTAGGATCGCCAAGGAGATCAGGTCTAACTACATCGCCCTCAGAAAGCACGTGAGACTTTTGGAGGAGGAAGAGAAGACTATACAAAACAAACACAGCCAACCATAGCCATACGCGAAATGGTTTCCATATTTCCTACAATAACCCTTGAGGTGTAAAAGTTTCATATACAGCAGAACGGCTATTCTGGGGGAGGTAAAGAAGACGAGAGAAGATGTTTATGTTACAATTCGGATACCAAGAGAGCTCGCCAACGAGATAGATCAAATCATCAATTCTTCGGGACTTGGATACAGAACTCGAGCTGAGCTGGTGAATGAAGCAATACGCCTGCGAATAGAATCACTCCTTCGATCAATGAAACTTAGAACCACACTACAGAAGAAAGAAGAATAGTCCCTTCTCACCCATCATTTAATGATCTGGGGTGGAGATGGTGAGCGAGACTGTAGCAGTTAGGAAAGCATATAAAACTCCAATAGAACCTTTTGAGAAAGCCCTCATAGAAATGAACTTCTGCAAGACTAAAACAACTCCTATGGTTGTACACTATAAAAGGGCTGATGGGTTACATGTGGTTTTAAGCAGTAGAACAAGGAAGAAGGGAAGACCATGTCGAAAAGCGAAAGGAGAGGTAGGGAAGGGAGAAATAACGATAACAAAGGTTCATAAAGACGATTTACTCACGCATGAAGTAATAAAACTTGATGCCTCTGAACGTGGCAAATTCCTTTCAGAATTAACTTCCCTCGCAAGAAAACTCGTACTAAGCAGAAATTCTATTCCATGAGTTAACCTTCAATGTATTTTTGGGTCGAGAGACGTATGGCATCATATTCGCTGAGGTTTTCATGCCCACAGTCTCTACATCTGTGGAATACGAATTTAATGCCATAGTAGACTTCTACGTTGAAGGAATGACACTTCAGGCAGAAAGCCCGCAAAAACTTTGCGAAACCACCATTCACGTTAACCACAATAACACCAGACAAATTCAAATCCCCCTCAAATCTAACCTAGTAAGCGGTATTTTACCCTTCTGGACATTCCCTATTTTCGCATCCTTCATAGAAGCTGAAGTATAAAATCGTATCCAATTACAAAATATCCAGAAAGTGAACGATAACGATTCTCTAGTGAGTACGAAACCTTAATAGTATTCTACTTAAACGAATAAGTGGTGAGGTAACGACAATCCCTGAACACACACAAAAAAACGTGAATAAAATCTTAGACATGTATGCATCTGGAGAAATCTCAGCTGGAAAAGCATCCGAAATGATAGGCATTTCAAGAGCCGCATTTTATCAATTACTGGCAGAAAAGAAGATTGCCCTCCCCAAGAAACTTCAGGAAAGCATCAAGCAAGAATTAAAAAACCTAAAACAACAGTAAAATTCACCGATCAAAAAACTGAGGACCCTTTTGTTAAAAGTGGGATAATTATGAGGTGGAAAGGAACAAGACAAGAGAACGGCGACTTAATCTTGACGCTCGACGTTAAGGGTGAAACCGTTGAGAAGCGTATCAATCGCGTTACGATCGATGAACACTTATTTAAGAGAATAAAGACGGTCTTAGGCAACGCCATCGAAGAACACTTCACAAAGTTTAGGGATCGACCCAACTACTACATAGATCTCCCCTCACTAAAGCGATACTTCCATGAGTTCAACAAAAACCCCACATCAGCGACAACCATTCAATCCCTAATAATCTCAATAGATCACGCCTTCAGCATCGAAGCCGACTGCCTAGGCTCCGAAGACTGTGACATCTGCAAGCAAGTATGGACCATAAGGGATAAGCTGGCACAACAACTAAGGAAGACCTTAAACATACCCAACGACGTGCCAGTAGCACATCTTTAACTTAAGCAAACGCCACTCGTTTCGTTTAACACTCATCTAATTCTATCACTATTTTTACCCCGTTTTAACCCGTGGATTGGGGCGTCCACCTCCCTTCCTGTTTTGCATGGTCCAGCCGCCTCAAACGCCCTCCGAGATTCCTCACTCCAACCTAACCCAGACAGCAAAACCTGAAATAAAGAACACACGTGAAAATATATCTGCACCCAATTATTGCTTGGGGCACATCAAAGAGGGTAATTTCACGTTGTTTAAGCCTGAAAACGTTAGAGAGGATCTCTGGAAGAGGCTTCTCGATAAGGTGGAGGAAATCTCTAGCCGCGAAAGCGCGGAACATGACATCTGCCTCATCGGCAGCCAAGCTAGGGGCGACGCTTCTCCAATAAGCGACATAGACTTAATCATGTTCATCGAAGGAGAATCAAACCTTAAACAAACCGAACTATTTTACTTGGATGAGACATCAATAACCATCTTCCCAGTCAATGTGAACAGCCTCATAAAGGCCGAATCAATCGATTTCTACAAAGCAAACAACCCCTTTGAAGCAAAACTAATCCATGGAGACGGAGAAGTGCTCAACAAAGCTAGAGACGGGGTGACTGGGAAGAAGATAGACCTAGACGCTACCAAGAAGATAATCGGGGAAACCCTAGCCCTCAGGCTGATGGGCTCCTTAGGGGATGCAACCCTCGACTACGGCGAGGGGATAAGGGAGATGAGAATCTGTCTAGCAAAGGCCAAGCTATACAATAAGTTGTTGGTTGAGAAGGTTGAATCCTGGTCGATTATACCCTACATTTACAAGCCCGAGGGAAATTTAGAAACCATGCTGGAGGAGCTTTACTGCTCTAGAAACTACGAAGAATTGTCCCTGAAAATAAAGGTCCTCAATTTAAAGGGTTTCATGGAAAGAGTTTTCGAACAACAACTAGAAGTCATGAATCAAATCGTGGAGAAGCCGGTGAAATATCTTGGATTTGCGGGAGAATACGTAAAGAACTACGTAACCCTATACTTGATCGTTGAGGAGAATGTAAGGTCTAAGATTTGGAGTATGCTGCCGGGAAGGTGGAGACTTGAAGAAGAATTTCGATCAGTAAACCATGAGGCATCCCACATAGCGTGCCAAGACAGAGAAGTCATGTGGATGGTCTCCACGGTTGAGGACGAAAAACTAAAGCTCCATAGATACAAAGTCACCGAGTTTTAACTCTGTTTCCTATCTAAGCACTGCGTCTAAAGGAAAGGTAATATAAAACGAATTACGCTGATATGTTGGCAAGATAACAGACTAGCCCACTAAGTTCAAGGCGATCCTAATGGGGGTTAAATGCTTACTCTGCGTAGGTCACAGCGACAATGACATAGGGTATGTACAATGCCCATTGCTTGACGACGTGATATGCTACGCGTGTTGCGTAGAAATAAGCCACGGCGCTGAAGACACGCGTCGACAAGTTATGAAGCGTCTAGGCTTAACAACCGAAAATGAAATCGACAAAGCATGCGACAACTGCAAACCACAATGGGTTAAAAAGGGAAGCCTATGTGTTTGAAGTTCAATTTCACGATAACCATATATGGGGTTGGCTTGTGTGAGAGCCGTGAAATATAGGGTCAGAGTTTTCGGAAGCGTTTTGGAATGGTCGCATGGAGTAGAGCGAACAATTAAGGAAGTTTTCATACCTGAAAAAGGGATAATATTCAATATGGCGGATGGCGAGTTGCACGCGTTTAGTGGCGAGAGGGAGAGGTCAAATGAAGAGAAAGAAGAGATCGAGGTTGATGATGAACTCGTCAAACTGCTAGAAACCTACCTTAAAACAAAGGAGGAATGCCAGGCTAAGGCAAAGAACCTATTGAAAGAATGATCGATTTTATAATCATCAAAGTTTAGATGGAGCAGTATTTTCATTACTTCGCGGCGCTGCAATTCTCTAGCGAGTACGAAACCTTAATGGTATTCTACTTACTTTCTAGGATTTGCCTTGAGAAATCTCCCTCAAAACTAAAACTTTTGCGCGGTGTAGATATCCGCCCTCCCGCAACTCTTCTATCTCGGGTAGTTGCCCCGTAAAATATGGATCGCCAAAGCGCTCCGCCATATATAACTCAACTGCCTTCTCCCGCATGCGTTGCCGAACCTCAGGCCAAAACGAACCCTTCATTGTTCTACCTCTTATATTAATTTCATAAGGATGAAGCGGTGGCATGGCGGGTTCTTCTCATAACAGATCAATCGAACGCTACGAGTTTTTGCTAATTCCTTAGTTTCCCTCAATTTCGCCGTCGCCTTCGGGTTACTCAAAATCTCCCTTCTAAATCGCTCTTCGCACCCGCTTAGCTCCCACGCCCTTTCTCGCCCATACCTTTTCTTCAATTGGTTAAACTTGCTCAGCAATTCCTGGTTTGGGGCTAGGACGCTGGGTCTCGCCACCCGAACCTTCACCTCATCTTTGGGATAATTCCTCCAATTGGCGATGTATCCCTCGAATATTCGGGGTTTATTTACTTTATCCGCCATGTTTTAAGCCTCAAAGCGCGCGCTAGAAACTTTGCGAAACCAACATTCACGTTAACCACAATAACATACATTCTACAACAAACTTCTAGTTCCAGAAGACGCGATTCTAATTTTTTTAAAAAAAGACTAGTTGTTGGAAAACTTGAAAAATTGGTTAGAATTAAAGGTCTTAGCCACTAGGGTGATGTTATTTCATCTTCTAGAGGTTTGTATTTACCTTTATTGTGGATTTTAAACTTCCTTCCATGATAAGCGTCCTTGAAGTCTTTGTTAAGGATAGGTTTAGCGGAATAGACCAGCAGGTTTTCAACATCACGATGTAAGGTTTTATCATCTGACATAAAATAGGCAACCTTAAACTCTACCTCTTCGATGGAAACTCCATGGTCATAAGCCCAACGCCCGACCCTATCCGTATATGACCTGTGTGATGTGATCCTACTCCTTATCGACTTATAGTAGGCTTGACCAATGTAAAGCGGTTTAGGTTCCATTCTTGCTAGGAACATATAGAATCCACTTCCAAGGATCTTGTCAGTTCGCAACTTTGGTCTATCTCTCATCAAATACGGACCCAGCCACTTCAGGTTTATATTAACTACATTCAATATCGTTGCACCATCATATTCAATTTTATGTCCAGCTCCCTCCCCTCAACTCCGACTTGGCTGACACACCTACAACCGTACTTACTGAAAACCCTACCGATGTAATCGTATAAGGTTCTCTCTCTAACTTTGATAGACACGCTTTCTCACCATCCTCTACGTGGATGTGGGTCTAAATGCTGGCGAAACGAATTGGTTTCCTAATTTGCTTACTAATGAAACTATATATGTGACACTTGCCGTCATCGTGGGGAAATTGGCGACTACTGCCACCAGTGCACCATCCGCAGGAAGAGTTGCATCTACACAGACTACACTAACTACACTTCCTGATGCATCTCTGAGAATAACTTCGCTAATTATCACGGGATCTCCTCCTACACTTTTGCACCAAGCAGTAACATTTTTGGAAATCGTATTACCCCTAAAGCTAAGTTGTTAGGCTTTGAATGATGGAGATACGAATTGGCTGCCCGCTTTGCTGACGAGCGCAGCTGTGTATGTCCGTCCAGCGGTTAATGCGACGGTTACTGGGCCGACTTGCGTTAGCGTTCCATCGGCTGGAAGAGTGACTAAAATAGTGACGGGTGCTCCTACAACGTTGCCTGCTGCGTCCCGTATAATGATTCCTGTAAGGACAATGTCGCCGCCGCCTGTGCTTTTAGCCCAAAGGCTGAGGCTTGTAGTCGTTGCTTGGACTGATTCTATGGCGACCTTCTCTTGTGCTGCTGGTCCTAGTCCTAATATTGTTCCCCCTGCTGGGGCTATTCTTAAAACAACCAAGGCATATTCATATCCCTTGAGTTCGGTTCTGAATACGTATCTTCCTTCTTCTGGAATCGTCCACGTGAAATCCTCTGACAAGGTTTCAGTCTTTTGTATCAAATTTAGAGTTCCTTTATTCACGTAGAAGTTGATAGGTGCCCCCATAACGTGGATTTGAACGTGTATCATTTCGTCTTTCTTGAGGTCAGCAAAGAACTCTCTATGCCCATCAAGATCAGTAAGAGTAATCATAGTAGCGACAATTACTTTTCCACTAGATGAAATCAGATCCCCCTGATCTTTCATTCTTAAGAACATATCAATCAGCGAATCTCTTTCGGCAATCTGCGACTCCAAGCGAGAAATTGTACCGTCTTTACACTCTATCTGGGCTTCTAACCGACTGACCTTCTGTTCCATAAAGATGTATCCCATTACTAAACCGATTATTAACCCTACAATAAGACCTATTACTATTGACTTAGTAGAACTTGCGCTCACTCAATTTTTCCCCACTATTTGATTAGGTGGGAATGCGTATATACTAGGCAGAATTAACATGCATTCCACTACTTTAGTTGCCGTTCTCGTTGGTTTCTTATTTTCTTAGCGGTGGGCTTTCTTCCTGTTTTGTGTCGCATGGTGTGCATGTCGTGCAGGTTTTCTATCTAGCCCCGCCAGTTGACCACGCTGTAAACCGTTACGCAGATTATGAAGCTGCCAAAAGTCCACATCAACGTCGTAACGATGCTGGGCCTTGGCGTCCGAGCCGACTATCATATCCTGCATATCCCTAAACTGTTCTATTTTAATCTCTTTGCTACTTCTATTGCTTCCCTTATTCTCTCTGGGGTGATCCATAAGCCCTTTCCTATTGCTTCTCTGAGTAAAATTTCGTATTCTTGACTGTCCCTTATCAGGCCAATCCTTAGAGCATCCAGCAGTATTTCAGTGAACCATTTAGCTTTGACTCCCATTCCTTTGGCTGTGTTTTGGGCCTCCTCGTCGTTAGTGAGGGCGAAGTCTGCCTCGGTCTCCATTGTGAGTGCTATTACTTCTCCTTCACCAGGACCTAGAACTGGCTTAAGCTCCCTCAGCACCCTTAACCCTTCCTTTGTTTCCACACTTTTTACTTTTAACCAGCCTTCCCCGTGGGCTTGAATGATGTGGGGGAGATCCTCTGGCATCTGTTCCCAAGCCTCGGTTATGGGCTTCACGATCTCGACCCAAACGCCAGTAGGAACTATAACTTCTCCATACAATTCTTTCAAAAAGCTGAGCTTGTTAAGCTTAGCTAGGTATATCAGGGGAGTGGCATTGGAAACAGCCGTCAACAAGATCACTTTTTGTACTCTTGGGAAACTTCTGGCGCTCTGATGGGAACCTTCGCCCTCGCTCTTACCTCATCGAACCTCCTAAACCCTAAACCCGACATCTCAGCGGCCTTGCCAATGGAAACCTCCCCCCTCATGTAGGATTGGAGGGCCACCACAACCTGCTTCGGCAGAGACTCAATGTAACCCCAGTCTAAAGGCTCCATCAATTCATCTTCTTTAAACCAGTACCTCTCATACCTCAACCTTAAACCCAAAGATGAATCACCACTCTCTCGCGTTTTCACTGAATTTGATATGGACCACCCATAGATAAGGGTTACAGTTTCCTTATTTTTCCTGGTTGGGGCTGATAGAGCAGTCCCTGCTGGGTTAGGCGCCATATGGCTGTTTCAACCGCAGCCTTTTCGAGGCCGGTTTCCTCGGCAGCCAGCTCAACGAGGTCCTCTATGGCCGTCAGCTCCTCTGGCAGGTTCTCCACGAGCCATTTCAACGCTTGACTTGAACCCCTCGTTTGGATGGTTTCAGGCATCCATAATTCTCCTCTGCCCAAAGCTCTGGGGCCTTGTGGTTTGGCTTCAGCCAGGGCTGGTTTTGGAGCTGGATAGGCCGGCAATTTCTCCTCTGGCCTAGGGATGAGGGGCGGTGTGAAGGTTGGCTTGACTTCTTGTTTGAGCATTTGTGGGAGCTTCCTGTTGAGTTCTCTGATGATTTTCCTCATCTTCTTAGCCCGTGTCATGCTCGACCAGTAGAAGGCCTCGTCTAATGTGTTTTCAGCGATCAGGATCGTTACTTTGCCGGCTACTCTGCGTCCTGTTCTTCCTCTGCGCTGTATGTACCGTATCTCGCTTGGAACAGGCTCATAAAAGATGACATGGTCCACTTCGAGTATGTCTAAGCCCTCCTCGGCGATGCTTGTGGCCACGAGCACGTTCAGCTCCCCGTTTCGTAGCCTCTCCGAGGTCTCGTGTTGCTCCTGGAAAGCAAGCCAAACCCAGCGGTCCTCGAAGCCGTAGAAAAACTGAGAAAGCTGGGCTTTAACCCGGATCTATGATGAGGCTCCAGCAACAAGCCCTGAACAGGCTTAAAATCCAGCGAGTCAAAGAGCCTCTTAAGGCGCTTATGCTCGATCCTCACCTCTCATCAAGAAGAGCCTAAACGCCCACAAAATTATAACCAAAAACCAATTTTTTGTCAGTCATGTGCGCTTTAGGAGTAATCTTAACCAATATAACTTTCCTCCTTGAGCGTCAACTATCCTAATAGCGCGCTCAGCAGAAAGGTTATACCCAAGTCATTTCAATCTTGTATAATTTAAAATAAATGGGGCGTTATCACATGGATAACCATAAAAGTGATCGGTTGGATCGCCGTGACTCAAGTGTCTTCAAAAAGTCAGTTATAATTTAAAAGGGATTACATAACTAGAAAGCATATATGAGGGTTTATTGATGAGCACGCAGGATTTCGTAGATTTTTTCTTTAAAGAATATGTCTTTGGGTTTATGTATAATGATATTAGGCGGACGATCGATTCAGCAAAAGCTAATTTCCTGGTCGCTTTAGGTTTGTCAGTTTATACAGAAATTATGGGAGGTCTTGTGACTGGCCATCTTAAAGATTCTAGCTGGTCGAAGAGAAATTATAAAGCTTTTTTACCGTACCTAGGCTCTCATTATGTGAATCTTGACAAGCAAATCGATTTGTATAACAGGGTTAGATGCGGGTTGGTTCATGAATATTTTGTGAAAGGCCGTTCTATGATCGCACTGAAATTCACACAGGAAAATCTTCCAGGCATTGTTTACACTTGTAGTCTCGATCACATTGCCATAGCCATTGAGCATTACTTTCGAGATTTTAAGGCTGGAGTTCAAAACTGCTATAATGTTCTCAAGGGTGGCGATGCTGAAGCGCTCCGAAAATTCAGAAAGGCAGTTATGTGACAATCGAGCCTGAATGAGGAAAAACGGGTAATAAGTAGGTTAAGTGTTATCTTGCAGATAACAAAGTCTACTCGATTGAGTATATATGATAAAATCAATAAGTTGGTAGGAATACTCCCGAAACAATCGCATTTGGACATCGCTTCTCTTGATGAAAATTGTAATCTACCTAGCATGATGCAAGTTCGTCCTGGAGACTGGACGAAAGCTTTTTGCAAGCGATGGATTTTTCCAGGACGACAAATTCTTGATAATCCGGGTAAGTTCATCGACATGGTTTTCCATATTGAAGGTGACGAAGCAAAACGCGCCCAATTAGCTTCCCAAGAAATCTGAGAGTTTAGCTTGTACCGTTTTTTCTTTTTCCTTCATTTGAAGCTCTAGTAGCCGTTTTGTATATTCTTCTTCCAGTCTTTTTAATTCTGTTTCAGCGTAAAATTGAATTAACCGAGGCAACAAGTCTGGAATATTTTTGCCCTTACTCACGTCAATTATAATTTTTCCAGCTTCTTTAACCCACTTAACCCATCCAATCTTTGCTAGAAAAATTAGTGATTTTTGTAATCTGCTCTCTGTCAATTGACGAACCTCTTTTGAAATCCAAGGGGGAAATAGCGTGTTAAACTGGTCTAGTAATATTTTATAGTCCACCTCGAACTCTGGAACAAAAAACAGGTTGGCAGGCTTTAGAGTCCACAAAACATTGTAAACATTACAAGCAGTATAAGGCAAAGGAGCATATGACGTGATAAATCGATACTTTAAGACATCACTCTCTATGGGACATATGAACATGGGTCTGAAAAGGCCTAACAGATTTTTCTCGCGAACTTTGCCCACATCCTGTGTGATTTTAATTTCTTTGTTGAGAACATAACCCCATGTTGTTGGCGCATTCGATATTGTTTTGAATATTTCGGCCGCTTCCTTAGGAGTGAGCATTACAATTTCGGGCCGAATTTCCTCTTCGAAAAGAATAAAGATTGTATCATATTCCTCCATATCTTTAATTTTACTCGTAAGGGTCCTTTCGTCCTGGCTTTCGGTATACTTATGATCAATGATAACGTAGTTTTCACTGCGAATCAACAAGTCAGGTGTTTTAAAGCCTCCTTCTTTCTTATCTATTTTTCTTTCGACATATACTTTTAAACCGAGTTTTTTGCCCAGATATTCTTTCAAAGAACCTAAGAGTTTTATAGAGAAAACATATGCCCTTACATCTCGTTGAATTTCCGTTTTGACGCTAAGCAAATCAGGGTATTCTAGCGTCAAGACAGCCACTACTGTTATTCTTTTATTACAGTTAAGGGAAAAAGCTCGCAAATTTTATTGAAGAGCTTCATTAAACTCCCGGGAGAGGCCCTATTGAATGGCACTATTTGAATTTCATCCTGATAACCGTGAATATCGAACGAGCTTCCGTCTCCCCTATCTATAAGGTTCACTAATAACCATGGATTTCCAGCGTACAATATGGTAGCCGCATAATCATGACTTAGTTGCAAGGCCATATTTTCCAGGTCAGATTTAGATAGACGTTGTCCCGGGTTTAAGGAGATCTGGCTTACCACTGCTTCTCCTTCTATGATGCGTCTTTCCCTATTCGAGAAATAATCATGGTTTCGAAGTGAGATTTCTGTAAATGCTGTTAGAACCAGCCTTTGAAAATCTGAGAAAGCGGTTTCACTCCCCCTATAAAAAACAAAGTGTCCGTCGTTAGAAAGTCTCGCCTTGAAAAACATTAGCCCTACTTTATAGACAAAATTAACCGCTTCTAAGAGTAAATTTTGCCTTTTAATTTCGTCTTCTATAAAATCTCTAGAATAGGGCTTGCCGCGTGGCCAAGCCTTACGAGTTTCAGGTTCTTTATAGATCCTTAAAACATAACCCATTAACTCCAGTTTAGAATCTGGAACATTATTGAGATAGTCCAGCATGTCCAGCAGTTGTTCAGATTTAATGTAGGAACGATAGATGGCGGGATACAAATGCTCCAACCAAGATTCACTCACGTTCCCGGCCACAACGCTGGATTCGATAGGTTTGATAAGAATACTCCAAAATCGTTTATGATCCACAAGGTAACCTTGGGCATATCTTTTCCTTAAAGATAAGGTAATACTATAGATGTTTTCCCAAACGTCTTCAACAACAGATCCTGCACCAGCCTCAGCCGCAAGAGAGGGAAGATCGAGAGGATGTACCTTTGAAAAAACTGTGAAAATATGAAGCGGATTGACCTCTCCCGAGCTGTACTGAACATCAAGCATAGAATATAACTGAGGCAAACTCATTTTTTCCATATCTCTCTAACCTCTTGAGCTTGCCAATTTAGACACACACGTCTATTTAATAATTCTCACTTTATAAGCGTATATTACTTTAGTTTACTCACTATTTAAAATAGCGGTTTTTCGATTCATACCTCAGATGGAAGTGCTTTGGTTGCATTGAACCATTATTCATTAGTCTCCTTTTTTCCTCACGGTTCGGCTTCAAGCATTTTGCGCCTTACGCCCATGTTCTCTATAGGTACTGGAGCTCGATACAAAATTATTCCAATCTATTGCTCGAGTCTTTTTCCCTCGAGATCTACTTACCATGTTGAACCGCCTGCTAAATCGTTTGTCATCTGTGACTAAGTAATCTGCATTCTCGTAGATAGCAGTAGCGGCTACAATAGCATCTTTAACGTTCTTAGGGTTCAATCCTTTTATATTCTCATAGATCTCAGAATACTCTCTGCTACCCAACCTTATACGACCAAGCGGAAGGGGGAAAACAGCTACGGCGGTCGGCTTATCTTCAGTCAGCTCCAATAGCTGCAGCATTCTTTTTCGCTTTGGTTCAGGAGCCCGGGCTAATTCTTCCTCGGTTATATATGAACTTATGATCTGAAGTTTCCCTTCCTTTTGTTCAATTCCCATAATGCGCTGTATGGAGAGATCTGCCACAAGCTTGTCATAAGCGTTTGCGTCTAAATAAATAACTCTCATAGGTTTACTTCCCTTTGATGCGTCGAATGATGCGTTTAGCGTTTAAAGTATTTTCGGTCATATCCCCTTGCTATAAAACTCCGGTATGCACGTTTTATCAAATCATCTTCATCGATCCATTCGCCACGGGATTCGATTTCATCTAAAACTCGGTGGCCGTTAGCTATTCTAACATAATCAGTTAAAGTTTCTTGATAAGCGATAGCCACCATGCCCCTAAGCCAGCTTCTGATACCCTCCTCAGAGTGATAGTCGTCAGTGTATCGGTGTTCTGGTCCATGAGTCGTTAATCCTCTGTCCATCCTATCATGAACAGAATTGCCATTTGTTTCCTCATGTATTATTTCGTGTTCTCTTAGATAGTCATCAAATCTTAAATGAACCCGCCTACTAGGCAAAAAAGCCCTCCCATACTCTAGAAGAAAAATATTGTATGTGCCTTTCACGTTATAAATTTTCGCTAACCGAAACGAAAAAGAGGGTTAAGCCTTCTCTTTTTCAGTCGCTGCCGGAATACTTTTAAGCCTTCATTCGTTTTTGCTTAATGGGATCGATTGTACCTAAAGAAGAAGATCTTTTGCTGGAAGGGCCACAACGTGTAGTTCAGCGCCTCAACCCTAACCGCTTGAGGCCCGGATATGGGCTGGTCTGGCGCTAGGTCGGAGGTGAGGAGCCGCATGGAGTAGGGGCTCTCGTCCAGGAAAGCCAGGTAGTCCTTCCAGCCCAACCAACCATCCTCAACAAACCATAGGGATGTCTTCGCTGATAATTTTTGCTTCCGGCACCCTATTCGATTCGTTGTTGGCGCCAGAGGTTGTAAGGGCACTGCCTCCAGCAATACGCGCTGCCCTTCAACGCGCAGACCCTACACTCAGCGCTTTCAAAGGGCCTACGCCTCCTAATCCTCCTAGACCCCTCAGCCAAGCCTGTTCGCTCCCCACGCCGCACAACAGTTTCAGCCATCTGCCTCTATAGGTTTTCGCCTAAAAACAAATTGTAAGGGTAAACCACAATGCCTTGGCTGTCCATTAGCGAATGAGTGCAGATTTAAGTTACAGTCAAACTGAGTAACCTACCGTGTTATTTTCTGCATTCAATCCGAAAAATTGTAGGCTTGACCTATTAGGTCGAGTGCATAGTCAAGTTCTTCTGGTTTAGTTATTGAAAAGTTTCTTTCTTCTTGCCCTTCTTTCTTTGTCATAAGTAGTGCCTGTAGCTAATCCTGACCTGTACTTAGCCTCAACAAAGACCACCATTCTGATAAGTTAGGAGAAACTAAATTTCGGTGGGTAGTGCTAGGTGATGATCAGAGGGGTAACGTTTGATTTCGGTGGAACCCTTGCTTTAGGAGATATCGATAAGGAAGACTTTGGGAACAGACTTTTTGAATATGTCTATAGCCTTGGTTTTTCAGGAGGGAAAGCTCAGTTAAGTAAGGCTAGGAACGGAATGCTTGAGAGATTAATGAAGGCTAGAAGCCACAATAGGGAGATACGGCTTGAGGACCTATATCAAGGTATGTTGTTCAATCTCGGATTACATCCAGAAATAGAAATCATTGATTATATTCATCAACTTTACATTCGTTCATTCAAGGTGGAGTTAATTCCTGGTGTTAAGGAAGTTTTTGATGCTCTCAATGAGAGATATGGTTTAGCTGTCATATCCAACGCCATAAGTGATGTCCCTAGATACGCTATAAAGAAGTTTGGTCTAGAAAGGTATCTTGACGCTATAGTGATCTCAAGAGATCTGGGGATAAGAAAGCCAGATTCTGAGATCTTCAAGTTCACTTTGAGGAAACTAGGTATAGAGAGCCATGAAGCCATCCATGTGGGGGACTCTTTGGAAAGTGATGTTCAAGGAGCCAAAAATGCTGGAATGAAAACTATATGGCTCAAAAGGAGTAATGAAGAGATGAATGTTCTGCCTGACTATACCATCCATTCCATAAGAGAGCTAACTTCACTTTTGTAATGAACGGTTAAACAAAATCTTCGAGCTCGAAAGCCATGAACTCCTCTGAGTCTGGATAAAGTTCTCTCGTTGCCCTTACGGCTTCAAACACGGTTGAGGCTTCATAACTAGCCTGTAGCAGTATGAACTAGGAGAAAGTAAATCTTCCCCCCTCTCTTTTTGCTCTCACCTCAATAGAGTTAAAAAAGTAAGGTTAAGGACATAATTTATGACGAATACTATGTTTAACTCTTCTATTTCCTCGAATCCTAGAATCTAGTTTAGAGTAAGCTTTTTAACATAGAAGTTTTAAGTATTCTGATCAACCATGAAAAAAATTGAAGCCACAAACGTCGATGCGTTCCTGAATTCTAAGGTTGCGGTGGCGGTCCTGCGAACCTTGATTCAGCGAGACATGCCTCTTCCCATATCGAGGATTGCTAAGGAAATAGGATCCAACTACGTCACCGTCCGAAAGCACGTGAAGTATTTAGAGGAGGCAGACCTGATCACCAGCGTCGACTACGGAAAGAGAAAGCTGTACAGGGCAAACCCAACCAACGAACGAATCTCTGTGTTTAAGACCTTCATCAAAGCCTGGGACAATCCCAAA
>Ga0315312_1000465_pt1 | contig 47518 bp, 60 predicted proteins | sample TDP7_MG_FD_203629 | JGI IMG/M metagenome (GOLD analysis project Ga0315312, IMG submission 203629) | Freshwater sediment microbial communities from Lake Towuti, South Sulawesi, Indonesia - TDP7 | ecosystem: Environmental > Aquatic > Freshwater > Lake > Sediment | place: Indonesia: South Sulawesi... | reverse complement strand
TAGGGCAAAGAAATTACTTGATCTGTTGCCCCTTTACGACTGCTTTTATCTGCACACCAAAGGACCTGATGAAGCCGGTCACGACGGAAATCCTCGCCTTAAGGGGCAACTTATTGCCACCATCGACGAGCATCTCTTTGGAAACCTTCTGCCAAAAATAAAATTGGAGGACCACATTATTTGTGTCACAGCGGATCACTCAACGCCCTGCAAGCTGAAAACCCACAGCGACGATCCTGTCCCACTACTTATATCGGGCAACAAAATCGAAGGAGACGACGTTTCTGAATTCTCTGAAAAAGCGTGCAAGAAAGGAAGTTTAGGCGTCTTGACGCGGGGCACCCAACTCATGCCAAAGCTTATGGCCCTCCTTAAAAGCAATGCCTACTTTATGTAAAGTAATAATTGTAAATGAATGGACGGTGAAGTTCATGGAAAAGGTTTTGATTTTGGCGGATAACGGTTTTGAAGATCGAGAACTGATGTATCCTTATTATCGCTTCCAAGAAGCAGGCTACAAAGTAGACGTAGTTGGGCCCAAAGCCAAGGAAGTCTATGCCGGCGAGCACGGGCTTACAATAAAATCTGACCTTTCCCCTGAGGATGTGGACATCAAGGACTATGTGGCAGTGATCATCCCTGGAGGCCGGGCTCCAGACCGCATGAGAACAAAGAAGGGTCTGGTTGAGTTAGTGAAGAAAGCCTTTCATGAGGGAAAAGTGATAGCCGCCATCTGTCACGGGCCCCAACTCCTAATCGAAGCAGGTGTAATTAAGGGAAGGAGGGCCACATGTTACGTGTCTGTGGCTACAGACCTAAAAAACGCAGGCGGAATCTACGAAGACAAGTCGGTGGTGGTGGATGGAAACCTAGTGACGTCCCGTTTCCCAGCAGACCTTCCAAACTTCTGTCGTGCAGCCCTAAAAGTCTTGCAAAAATAGCATAAAGTACAATGTTCTTTAATTGCAGGCCTTTGACTTCGAGGTCTCTTTGAAATCCGCGTTAAGGTTTATAATGCGATTCTAGTTATAATATGGGCCCGTAGCCTAGTTGGATAGGGCGCAGTGACTTAGACCGCGAAAGCCTTCGGAGGTTAATGCCAGAGAAAGCCTGAGACCGAGGGTTCAAATCCCTCCGGGCCCGCCACTTTAATTTCTCAATTTAACTATATTTTAAGGTTATTCTAAGGAAAGAGTCCCTATAATTCTTCTTTTGCCTTTGCGTATAGTTTTTATTTTGGAATAAGGTTTAAATTCCCCGCTTTCCATTTTTTCTTCATGGGCTCAAATGCTTCATCTAGGAGTTTGATTCTGGCGCAGCTTTTTGACCAAGAGCCGAAGAGCCAAAGGGAGATCGTGAAGGCCACTGGGCTCAGCGAGAAGGCTGTTTACAACGCCTTGTTTCGGTGTTGGAAGAGGGGGCTCATTCTGCGGACGAAGAAACCCGTGTACGAGTTTGAGCGGATTTTTAAGGGTCGCGGTGGGCTCACCCAAAACACTAGACCCTATCACCTCTACCTCCTGAAGCCTAAAGGAAAGGATTCGGTGCGCGTAGGAGACCACGAGTTTGTAAAATATGATATAGAGTACCTGGATGTAAGGGGCGGCGGAAAACTAAGCAAGGCCCAGAGAGTCCTTGACTTCATCAAGGAAAATAGGGGAAAGGCTTACTTTTCCACGGAAATCGCTGAGGCCTTAAAGGACAAGGGTGTGTTGATTCGAGATGTCATGTCAAACGTCCGTCGATTTGAAAAAAAGGGATTTGTATACGTTAGGGGTTACAAACAGGATGACCGGCAAACACCCTTCAAGAATGGTTACCTAATCACATGGCTTGACTCCGAGAAGCCCAGGAAAGAAGCCATTGAGGAAGCCATCCAAAGGACTGACAAGGCCCTAACTAGTGATGCTTCAGCCATCTCAATAATCGAGAGGATCCACCGTATTAGAGACATGATCCTTGAGCACTCGGCCTTAAGAAGGCTGGTGGGTTTCCCCTACATCCACAACAAGTTGGGCTGCACCAATCATGAAGCCGAGCAAGCTATGAAAAGGGCACTACAGTTATATCCCGACCTTCAAGAGGTCAAGATCTTCAACAACTACCGATACTACTTTCACTCCTCCATGCCAGAAGAAGACCTCAAAGCAGCAATGACTATGAAGAAGAACTACATACGAATGACGAAGGGCAGGGACAACCGAATAGGCCACAACTGGGAAGCCGTTACCGAGTGGTTTATTGATCACTTCACCACCGGAGCCCGCTTCTGGACCCAAAACCATCGAACTAAGGGCATGGATCCCAGACGCATCACTCTGCGCCTATTGAGGGGTGTTGGCGGTCGTAGGATGAATGCCGAGGTGGACCGCGTTTGGGAAGTTACCCCTGGCGTTTTCGCCACACCCATAACTTACGTGCTCTCCTGTAAATGGGGGCTGGTGAGCAAAGAGCATGTGGACGACTTCCTAGATGTCCTTCGGTGGAGTAAGGAGTTCGGCGTAGACACGCCAGACGGAAGACAAGTCAAGCAAGGGATAGTGGGGGTGTTCGCTGGAGGCGCCTTCAATCCAAAGGAAACTGTTAGGCTTAAGGACGAAATGGTCATTAGCCTAGCATCCTATGCATCCAGAATGAACATACAAATCTTAAAGGCGGCAGACTTTAACCAGAAACTCCACGGAGAGGGTTGCTCGAAAAAGGTCAGTGTCCAAAAGGTTTGCAGGATAGCCAAAGACGAGGATGAGGTACGCGAAATCCTAGGCGCGGTTTGGAAGGGTCCTGAGAAAGGCGAGGAAATCCTGGCTGAGGTGGCTGAGAAAAACAGGGAAATTTACGCCTTCGAAAGGATGCTGGAAGAAAAGGGTTCCAGGCAACATCAATAGATAGTTAGAACTCTTCATTCAACCTTTTGGATGCCGCGAGCTGCGCCCTCTTCAGATCAAATTCCACGATCTTTTCTTGAAGGCACCTGAGCCCTTGCACGAACGAATCCCGGGTACTGTGGACAATGCCCCGCTCCTTGAGCGTTAGGTACACATCCAACGGTTCTCCCCTTAAAGGAAAGTTAACCCAGAGTGTTAGGTGCTCATTAGAGTTTAGCCCTTTCTTTGGCGTCAAATTATCACCTCCTCGTAGTTTTCGCGCCTGCCCATGCCTCATTGTTTCCTTAATGTTTTCTAGAAGCCCAGCGTGGTGCCATGGGCTATGTGGAACCGCTGATGCGATGTTAAAGTAACTACATGGGAACTACGTTTGCGCAGGTCAGCCAGCATCATGAAATGATGCAGGTTGAACGGTCTAAATACCTATTGCGCAAGTGTAGTTCCCTGTTTGTAGTTCCCTTGTAGTTCCATGAAAAGAAGCCCAAATTGGGGAGATTTTTTCATAAATAAGGGTCCAAGCGTGGGAGTTGCGCCATTTTTTGCCCTTTTTAGGGGTGTAGTTCCCTGTAGTTCTACGTAGATATTTATATTTAGCTTCCGCTAATACCTTACATGTAAGGTGTAGTTCCATGGGAAAGGCGTTCATTTTTGAGTTAGTGAAGCAGCTTCCTGAATCTGCGCAGAAGCTTTGGGAGGCAGGCTACAGGCCCACAAGGAAGGGCAAGAAGTGGTATTTGCAGAAGCGGGTAGGCAAGTCTATTAAGACAAAATTCATTCCAACGAAGTACACCCCAGTAATGAAGGCTCTTCATGAAGAGGTATACAAGGCAGCGCCAGAGGACGTAGAATTTGAGGAAGCGACTCGCCACGAACGCAAGGACGAAAGGAAGCCGATCCGCCTAAAGGAGATCGAGGACGCCGCCTGGTTCCACAACCTCCTCCATGATTTGGGCAAATACACGTACCATCGCCTGGTGCAGAAGGTGGAGTGGGGCGAGGATGAAATCGCGGATTATGAGGCTGCCTTTAAGAGGCTGAGCGCGCGTGTGGATGCTCTTCTCGCGATGGAGCAAGACCCCGAACTGCTTGAGAGGCTTCAGATAGAGACTGTGAGATTGGAGGCCATTGCCTTCACTTACAAGGACTTGTGGGAGCGGGCTTCAGAAAGCCTAAGGATCTACAAGTGGTATACGGACCTCCTTATTGCTTCTATGGATCTGAACAGCCGGCAGAGGGCCTTAAACCAGATAGTGGCGAGCTCCGCGATACGGGTCGCGCCTGAAGCCTTAGCCGGAGGTGCAAGTTGAGATGTCCGAAGAGGCTTTGGCAGAACTCATCATTGAAAGGTACGCGAGGGCAAAGGGCCTAGACGTGGATGAAGCCAAGAAGAAGCTTAAGCCCGTTCTGAAGTCTGAGGAGAAGCCGGACAAGCTCACCGAGGGTTTGCTGAAGGCGTGCGACACCCTCGGCAGAATAAAGGAGGTTGGGGAGGGAGCCGGGGAGGAGACTCGGGATATGTTGTCGAAGTTGGCGACGGCCGTGGTCTCTAGGGCCCTGAGCGGGGGCTCGGAGACGGACGCTGTGGATGAGGGGATCGGCGAGGCTAGCAAGTACATTGCCAAGCTCAAGATGATTGACAAGGCCTTCGAAGGGAACGAGACCAAGAGTGGGGAGCTGAAGGAATTGAAGGAACACATTGACAAGATTATTGGGGAAGAGGCGAAGAGGAAGGAGTTGAAGGAGTACATCGACGAAAAGATAGGCGCGCTGCAGGCCAGCATCGAAGGATTGAAGGGGCTCGCCGGTGAGGGCGAAGGTGAGGAGGAATTGCCTCCAGAGGTACTTGAGAAAGTTGAGGGTTTGAGTGAAGCCCTCGAGTCCATTAAGGGGGACCTTGAGGAGCTGAAGAAGACAAAGGAGAAGCTGAACGCGGGCGAGATAACCAAGGCAGAGGCTAGGGAGAGCTTAGACGAGGCCATAGAGAGGATCGGCAAGGCCGAGGAGCAGGCTAAGGAGTTCCTTGCAAAGCGGGGCTACAAGGTCGCCACTGAGGGGGTCCCCGTCACTCTTGAGGAGGCTAGGAAGATGGTTCAGGAATATGGCTTCGAGGTTAAAGACACGAGGATTTCCAAGGAGGAGGTGGAACGGATGCTTGCTGAACAGCAGAAGAAGTGGCAGCAAGAACACGACCTAACCCTCGAAACACGCCTAGAGGAGAAGAAGATAGAGGCAGCGGAGAACGTGGTCAGCAAGGCCATTGAGCAAGTGATGCAGCCCTTCCAATACTTCCTGAAAAAATGGTTCGAAGGCTCATTAGAGGAGAGGGTTGCCTCCGAGACTCCTCCCCCAGAGGAGGAAGCGTAGCTGTCTGTAGAAAAGGCCCTGTCCGTAGCTGGGAAGGCAGGAGCCCGCATGGTGGCCAAGGCTCTGGAGCAGACCTTCATAGCCCTCATAGCGCCCTTCGACGCCGACCACCTCCAAGTTATGATGGACCATGACTGGTACGTTATTGAGTCCCTAAGGTGGGCGGCCAAATATAGGCCTGACTACCCAACTGAGATGGATCCGAATGAGGTGAAGCGCATTGAGGCCATGCGGGGGAGACTGGTAAAGGCTGCCATGGCCACCCTAGGCTTCAGCCGTATGACCTTATCCAGGTTTCCGAGGGTCTTAGTGGAGCAATATCTCAACGCTGAATACGCCCTTAAGTGGCTGAGCAAAAAACGGCAGGACTTACTACCCAAACTTCAAACGGAGAAGGGCGCTAGGTGGCTGGAAAGGCAGGCGGAAGAGGTTAAAGCGTTTCTTTGGGGGTGAAGGGCATAGCCATCCTTGAAGTTCATATAACGGACGCAGAGACAGGCTCACCCATCCGATTCACGCCAGTTTGGGCGGACACCCACCAAACATCAACAGACGATAAGGGCGTTGCTAGATTCGATGTGCCCGAAGGACGCTACACTCTGAAAATCCGCAGTCCAATTTACGAACCCTATAGCTGGCCGATTGTGGCTCCAGGAAACTACGAGGTTAAACTCAGGCGGATCCTCCTTTGACCCGCGTCATGGTTCTGTATCCTTGGGATGATGTGGCCACCTCCATTTCAGCTTACTTTGGAGACAGGATAGCGAGTGCCTTAGAAGAGAGAGGTCTTGAAGTGCTAAGGTTTGACACTTGGAAGGCCACTAGGCTGTTTTTCCAGCTGCAGCAGTTTGTTAGGCCAGCTGACTTCATTGTGTACTCGGGTCACGGAAACCGGGACCGCTGGTACGGGTCGCTGACCATGGGCGGCCTCATCTGGCCTCTAGTGGATCTTCTCAACAGAGGACTTCTACACGACAAGCTTTGCTACGCCATCGCATGCCGAACTAACCTTCAGCTGGGGAAGGGAGCTCCTGCCCGTGCTTACCTAGGGTGGAAGGTGGATGTGTACGTCGCTCTCCCCATGGTTGAGAGGAACTACCTTGAAGATTTCTTGGAGGCTTTCATGCACGTGCCCCTAGCATTGGCAGAAGGCAAAACGGCTCGAGAGGCGGGTCAGGCGTACTTGGCTAGATCTATGGAGTTGAAAAGGCTTTATGATGCAAACTTAGACCGCTGGCCCAATGCCGATTTTTATTCCATAGCCATGGAAAACAACATGAATGGGTTTGAGGTGCTTGGCGATCCCGATGCCAGAATCAGCTGAGATAGACAGAATAATCAAAGCCGTTAGGCGGGACTTTCAGGGACCCGTCAACAGGACCATCGACAGGCTTCTCCATCCCCGCTTCAAGCAATACCCCTTCCTGATCTTATTAGATGGCCTGCTCCATAGCGTGAATGAAGTGGATCCCGTCAAATCTATTCAGAAGTTCTTGCGGTATAATGCGCCCAAGTTGATAGAGGAGTTGCAGAGGGAGCTTGAGCGAGGATCTTGAAGAGGTGATCCGAGTTGCGGAGGAGCGAGCCAGAGAAGAGGAGAGGCTACGTTATGAAAGGCTTGTGGAGGCGGTCAAGGAGAATTGGCCGCTTTTGGTGGGAGGTGGAGTCTGCTTGGTGGCTGGCGCCGTACTGCTCTTCGACGATGTCTCGGACTTCGGAAAGCTTGATAGGCCCCACCACTACTTTTGGGGAATACTCCTCCTAATCGGAGGAGCCATCATCCTAGGCTTAGCGTTCGTAAGGGTAGTGTTAAGGCTTTTGTCCTAGACTAAGTTGGAGAAGCATATGCTTAGGCGGTGTGGAACCCACACAAAGTTAACTACAAGTCCGCTCATAGTGCTCTAATATCGTTTAAAAAACACTAATAAAGTTATGAATTTTAAATATATATTCTAATACTATGAAAGGTTGCTTGAGGTGAGCTTGTGCAAATTGTAGCTTTTATTTTGATCAATACTGGGCCGGGCAAGGCTTGGGATGTCTCTAAGGCAACTTCAAAGCTTGAGGGTGTAAAGATGGCTTATGCTGTCACTGGACCCTTCGACGTAATAGCCTATGCTGAAGTAGCTGACATAGACGCTCTTAAAGATCTTATTACTAAAATTCATGATATTAAAGGTGCCCAGAGGACTCAAACGGCAATATCCGTGCAGGGATTAACACCTGAAGGTATGTTCAGTTGAACCCGATTCGCTTGAGTACAAAATGATTTGCTGTGCGCCAAGGTTTCCCCCCTTTTCTCTAGTAAGTAGAAGGCATCGAAAATATGGGGAGCAATATATGGAATGGTAATACATATTTATATTACAGAGTGCGAATCTTTATTATGGCTGTTAGATATGCGGCAAGAACTCTTTGCTGTTACCCGTAGAGGACAGATGGACATTATTTCTGACATTTTGCGGGCTACGAAGGAGGGGAAAGGGAAAACTCAAATTATTTTTCAGGCCCGTTTAAACTATATGCAATGCGATAAATATCTAAAACTCATGATACGCAAAGGTTTGATAGAGGTAGAAAAACAAGGGAATCGTGTGTTATACCGAACAAGCAAAATAGGAGCAGAATACCTGCGCGAATATAATAAACTAAGAGAGTTTTTGACGTAAAGAGGCCTTTATTTCATCTATTTCCGCCCTCAGTTCCTCTAAAACGGTTATCATCTTTTCTAAAATTTTTTGATGTTTATTGATCTCTTTCCAAATAAGTTCTAAGTCAACATTCTTGTTAGGCATAATCCATCATCCGCAAGTTTTGAGCATTAGCCTTTCAATTCCACATAATGGTCTATGCATAGTCTCTTTGAGTTACAGGCATAAACGGCTAGCTTGTCGCAGTTGACAAGATTGCACTTACATGCATTGCCCTTGTCCCCGCTTCGATATTCACTATAAAATTGGTCGTACCTTCCAGTGAAGTCGCTCATTCTTCCTCCCTTCTAATCCCTAATGTTATTGAACAGTTTAACATATATATTGTTTATTTCTAAATACGAAATATACTGTCTTAATGTTTAACATTTAAAGACCTTTCTGTTTATCCTGAATGGGGCTACTGGGTAGAGGGAGTTTAGCTTCTGTAATGGCGAGGGCTAGTACCCTCATGGCTTCGGTTAACGCTGCGAGGCGCTTCTCCCATTCTTTGAGCTGTGGCGGCATGGGGTGATTAACCCTAGATCCTACTGTTTCCTCGAGGACAAAGTGAGCTGCCCAAGGGAGTTGGTGGCAGGGGCACAGGCCTTCCTTGCGCTTGGCCTTCTTGGCTGCTTCAGCAAAGAGGGTGCGCACCTCTATTTGGCCATTGTGAGGGAAGAATGCAGTTATTGGTACCGCTCGGAGAAAGCGGGTGGTTTTGGGTTTGTGGCGGGTGACCAATTGGATGTCCTTTGGTGATTCTGCCTTTGTCATAGGAAGATCGCCTCTAATCCTTCGGGCCATGTAGGCTCGCCGGGTTGACGAACCTGCAAAATCCCTGTCTGTACGGTGCGTATGAAGCCTTCTTTGCATAGGTCCCGCATGAGATCTTCGAAGGTTTGGGGGCCGACCTTCATTTCCTTCATTACGATCTCGCGGGCGTGGAACCACTTAATGAAGCCGGGGGCTTCGGCATGCTGGAGCAGAATACGGTAGGCGAGCTTCAGAGTGGGGGTTGTGGGTTCGGCGAAGCGGATTTTTGCGTCTTTCACTAGCTCGCGGATGCCCTTTGCAGCATCACCATATCTTTCCTTCAGCCAATAATAATCTTCTTCGGGAAGGGCAATTGAGATGCGCTTCTTTTTCTTTTTTGAAGTCAAATCGGCACCCCCTTAGCTGTCTTTATTGCTTCAGCCACGCGCATGAGCCACCTAGCCCACATAGGAGGCAGGATTCCAGCCTCGAAGCCCTCTTGGATGATGCCTTCGATGGGAGGCCACCCCATCAGCTTCTTTTGATCCTCAGGGCAGTACTCAAAGTATTCCCTAGGAAACCAGTGTAATGCCGCCCTTACATAGTACATGGTGTCCGGGTCGGCGCTGATGAATGTGGCTCCGTCAACAGGGCAGATGTAGGTGGTTACCCCTGGCTCAGGAAGCGTGATGAGGGCAGGAATTGGAGGAAGCGCAACCTCTGGGGGACGGGGCGGAGGCAACAGCCTTCCAGCAAGATCCTCTATACGCGTTCTGGCGGCCGCAAAGGCCTTTTCTCGAGGAACCCCTTTCAGTTCTTCTTCAAGGTTTGCCAGCTCGTCTCTTAGGGCAGGTAGGGTCCCGCGCCAGTCTGCGCCTGCTTCAATGAAAACCCGCTTGTAGGCGTCTTCGAGGCGTGCCTTCTCCTCGGGACCTAGGCCCATGGGCGGTGGTGGAGGCGGAACCCACCTTCCGACAACCTTCTCGTAGAGCCTTAGGGTGTAGGGTTCCCTTTTAAAGAGTTGATCCAGTTTCTCTTTGGGAGTTTCCCGCAATAGAGTTTCGATTTTCTTTCTGTACTCGAGGGGAACGGACTCCCACTCTTCAAAAAGCAGTCGCCAGTCTTCCGGCGTCATAGCTCTTGTAGCTCCTTAATTGCCCTTTCAGCGGCTCTGATGAGGGCCAGCTCTTTGGCTGAAGGGACGTGTATTCGCGGAGGAGGAGGTGCAATTGGCGGACGCTTAACCCTCGCTATTATGTCTGAGGCAAGTTTGTCTATGATCTCTAGGTTTTCTTCATAGGTTTTATAGATGTCCAGTGCCTTCTCGAACTCTGATTTGTATGTGCTTGGATAGGGGACAGCGGCCTCCTCGAGTTTCCTAAGAAAGCGGTCGCCCAGCCGTCCAGACTCTTCTGGGGTGAGTTTAGGCGGAGGCAGGGGCTCAGCGGAAACCACGAGGGGTAGCTGCCCTGTATGCCAGACAAAGTCCTGGAAGGTTTCCTCTGTGAAGGTTCTTTCCTCAGCTCGTATGAGAGCCTTTACTTGGGGTTCTATGCCGAAGAATTGCTTGACGTTTTCTAAAGCCTTTTCAGGCAACTCTTTCTTTGAAACTTTTGTGGCTTTCATTACTTCCATGGACGGTGGCCTTTTCACTTCAGCTATTCCAGCCCGCATTAATCCAATAAGGCCTGGCGGTGCTTTCACAACCTTCCATAATCCGGGCTGCATTTCTACGGTTACAATGTCGCCTAACTTAAGCGGGGGAATGAGCTCGTATGACGCCATGCCCTGCTTTACGAATATGTCAGCGTTTGGTTTGGGGAGCTTGGCGATGTCGCCTTCCTTGAAGGGGCCATACACCTTCATGTCAGCGCCCACTATGGATGGAACGTCCTTTAGGAAGCGGATCTCCACGTATTCGATGGGTGGCGTCGGAATTTTCTTTGCCTCTTCAACGAGCATTCTGAAGGTTTTATCGGCTATGTCGCGTGTAAACCTCCTCTGGGAGTCTCTCAACTGCTTAAGGTAAAGCTCTCCATATTCCGGTTTGCGTGCGTACGCTTCCTGATAAGCTCCATAGGTTTCTTCCTTGCGTTTTTCGATCTCCTCTTTATTTGTTTCCCTTATGGTTTGGCTGGTGAACCTTGCGACGAATTCTCTCTCCCTGTCAGGTGCTATGTAGTGAATCTCTCCCTCCAAGCCGGGCCTCAACAGCTCCACGTTGAAGGCCAGCCACTCATCCAGCAGGTCTTCAAACACTTTAGTGAACTCTTCTTTGGTGAGCTTGGCGGGAACAGGGGGAGGCACGACCTCTACTAGCGGCTTAACTTCTGGCGGGGGAGTTGGCGGAGGCTTCAAAAACTCCTCTTTATACGCTTGGACCGCGTCTTCCACTTCATTGGCGGTCTGCATTATCAGGGCCTTGAGGCTTCCGAGAGCGTTTTCCGCTTTTAGAAAGATGTTCGTGTCTTCTTTTCCTAGGGTAACATAAGCACTGGGGAAGTGGGTGAAGAAGCCTTTTAGCCCCTTGAAATAGTTACTGTTCACGGGTACGTAGTTTTCTTCAATTGTTTGGAAGGCGTCGAGGGGGAGTGCTGCCCGATAATAAACGGTATCCCGTCCTAAAGCCTCGATCTCAAAGGGTGTTGAAACAAAGAGCAGGAAAATGTCTTTAGCCGTTTCAGCGTCTTCAACTACATCCCTTAAGGTGGAGCATGCCCCTGAGAACACCTCTACTCCTTGGACTTCTGGGACCTCAACCTCCTTAACGAGCTCTTCACTCCGAGCCTCTTTTGGGGCGATTTTGGCCCCCTTACCTACAAGCACTATGGCTTGTGGAGGTTCACCCTCTAGGAAGCAGGTGAGGTCTTCCACGTCCTTCAGCCAGCTGGCTAAGGATGAAATGTTGAAGGTGCCTGACATTCGTTCTGGGGGCGCATACCATTCCCAAAACTTGGTGCGGGAAACTCTGAAGTAGCCCTTATCATATTCCTTCCAGTAAAGCCAGAGGTCTTCGCCCGTCATGCCCACATTGAACTTTTCACTTCTACAAATGTTGCCTATGGCCCTGACCGTTTTCTCTAAGAGTTTAACTTCGTCTTCCCTTAAAATCCACAGTTGCTTCCTGACGGCTTCAGGCTTCTCTAAAAGTTCAAGGAATCTTGGGAGCACGTCGCCGGTTTCAGGGTCCAGCTTGGGCGCTATCCAGAACTTCACCCAGAGGTCGTTTCCGGTGTAGGTTAGTTGTAGGATCCCTTTGTTCTGAAACTCTAAATCAAGGGTTTCAGTCAAGCCTAATATTAGAAGGGATGAGAGAAGCGGCAGGGAGTAGGTGCCTATTCCCTCGCCTTCTATGTTTATGATCCAGGGCTCGTAGCCCTTCAGGTTCATTCTGCTGACTTTCTCGTTGAAGAAGAGGATGGTTGCTTCTCGCCCACTTACTTTGATACCTATGTTTTCATAGGCGCTTTCAACCTTGTAATCACGGACCTTTTCCTCTTCAGCCTTTTTCACTATGCGCCTGAAATCCGCTGTTGCCACAGTTAATCGGGCGTCACGCCTGATCGTTAACGCGAGAGGCTTAGCCCACTCAGGGAGGTCCTCTTCCTTAACTACGCTTCCGGCCTTAAATGGGCCTATGAAGAAGTTATTGTCTTCCCTAACCTCGATTCTAACCTCTTCCTTCGTTTTGAATCTCCTTGCAACCTTGGTTAACTCGTCAACGCGGCCGAAAACCCATATGCGATCCACTTCGCTTGTATAGTTGTGAGGGGAAACGCTGAACTCGATCATGGAGACGCGGGAGGCGTCCATAGCCCTTGCTTCCATCGCCTTGCGCGTGAACAGCCAACAAAACTCGTCTTGAATCGCCGAGTAGGCAGACACTAAACTTTTGAGCTTTCCCGCTTCAACCGTGAAACTGGCAATGGCACGGGCGGTCTCTCCAAAAGACCCGGGGTTTTTGTCCCACTCCTCCTCAAATTCGGTGCGGAGCGCATCTTTCCGAATCCAGGGTATACGCTCATACTCACTGAGCGTTATGCCCCTTGTCAGCAACCACCTCTCAAAATCTCCTTGAGTTGGCTCAGGCATCACCCTTTCTCCTTGTCAGCGAGCAGGTGCAGCAAGGCTGAGGCTGCTGCGTTAACGTCCCTCTTTGCGAGCAAAACCCAGGCTATGATGTCCTCGCTGTGGCGGAACCTTCGGTGGCCCGTCTTTACCCATGCTGCTGGCTTGTCTAGGAAATGGTGGACTTGTGGAAACTCCTTTCCTAGAATGAGCTTGTCTATTCGCCTGTGGATTTCGTGGCTGGGCATAGGTTTTCTCACTGTTATATTTTCAATTCGAAGATAAAACCTTATATGTAAGGTATAATTAATTTCTATTCGGTGAAACTGAAAAATGTTGTTAAGGCCGCAGACCATAGCGTCCATGTCGGACCCCGTCATCGCAGCGAGACCAGCACTTTCTCAAGTCGGTGTACAGCTTGTGCGTAGGGGAGGGGTCGTCTGGGCCAAAGCGGGCGCATGGCTCAGAAACCAGCCCTTCACGGCGATTTTCCCACACAATGGCCAGATTCAGGGGAGGCTCCACTTTGCCAGCCTAGCCCATGGTGGCAAGGGTAAGAAGGGCCTTGATCCTGAGACTGGGCTCCCAGGCGCTGCTTCTGAGATTGCTAAGCGCATGCCCGGCTACAGGGCTCCTGCTAGACTGAGTGAACCATACCCAAGCGAGATCCGACGCACCTTCAGAACCGAGGCCGAGTTGAAGCGCCTAGCCGCTGCAAGGAAGATATCTGCTGCGTGAGCAGCCTGAGGTGAAAACCAGATGGCACAGCTCACGTTCACCAGCTGGCTCGACACGGTCATGGACTACTTCGCCAAGGAGTCAGGGATCCCCGTTGAGGACTATGCTTCCGTGGCTGGGGGCATGGGCATCGGAGCCGCCGTCAGCTTCCTCACAGACCTCTTCACCAAGGGCCTGTTGAACAAGATGATTAACCTCGGTGTCGGCGCCACCACCGCAGGCCTCGGAATCTGGGGAAAACTTACGCCTCCAAGACTCAGAAAGGAGCTCATTCCATGGGGAATGTTCAACCTTTTGCAGGTTTTGGACATGAAGCCCAGCGACGCTTTGGAGCTACGCCAGAGCATCGACGACCTTGTCTCGGCGCTGAAGCTTGGAGATGCGGGCAAGGTGACTGAAGCTCTTCTCCGCAGCCCTGATGAACTCAAAGGGATGCTGACGAGCCTCACTGGCTTGAAGCTCGGAGTACCCGCTACTCCTGAAGCCCCTCCAGCTCCACCCCTCGCGCGACCAACCTTGGAAGCGCCTTCAGCGCCGCCAACGCCTCCGGCACTTCCTGAAATTCCCGCTTTGAGGCGGGCTACAAGCGATTCCTATCAGCCGCCAGCGCCCCCAGTGGCAAAGAGGCTCTTCAGAAGCACCTTGACTTAGCCGACACGCACGCTTACCTGAAATGCTTCTACCATGGTGTTTGGTTAGGTTACACGCTTTTCCTTACGGTGCTATGCAGTGTTGCCCGTCAACCAGGTCCTCTACGGTAATTGCGTAAAGGTTATGCGCAGTTTTCCAGCCGAGAGCATAGACATGGTTATGTTCTCGCCTCCATACTGGGGACTAAGAGATTATGGCCTTCAAACGCAGACGATTTGGGGCGGCGACCCAAAATGCAAACATAAATGGGGAAGCGAGATTGTTACTAAGACGAGGGGGACTGTACATGGGCCGAACGCGAATGTGGGCAACGTGCTTTCGGGAATTTCTGGCACAGAAATAGATCAGGGAAATTTTTGTGTTAAATGTGGTGCTTGGCGTGGACAACTCGGCTTAGAACCCGACCATGGAATGTACGTCGCACACATGGTTGAGGTTTGCGGAGAAGTCAAGCGAGTTCTGAAAAAGACGGGAAGCATGTATATAGTGCTCGGAGACACCTACGCGGGTTCTCATTGTGGGAAAGGAGACAAAACGCTTTTTCAGAACTATCGAAGATTGAAAGTTGAGGGAAATTTATACGATAAGCCCAGTCCACAAGCTCAGAGTAATTTGCCTCCAAAGTGTTTGATGGGTATTCCTTGGCGAGTAGCTCTCGCCTTAATAGACGACAGCTGGATACTAAGAAATTGTTTAGTGTGGCATAAGCCAAATCACATGCCTAGCTCGGTTAAAGATAGGTTCTCAAATACTTATGAATTCATCTTTTTCTTTACCAAAAGTCGGAAATACTATTTTGATTTAGATGCGGTTCGTGAAAGACCTAAGAGTTTTGATTTTATCAGAAAAGTCTGGAAGGGCAAGAATCCAGGAGATGTTGTCAGCCACTCTCCCGAAACTCGAACGCTAGGAGCCATTCTTGGTATTAAGGGGGCTGTGAAGATTCCTGGAGGGAAGGGGTGGGTGGGTCATCCTCCGGGAGGCATGGCTAGAATTGTTAGGGAACGAGACCCGCGTTGGTTACCTCCGAAAGGTAAGAACCCACGGGATTTTTGGAGTGTCAAAACCAAGCCTTTTCCGGGAGCCCACTTCGCGGTTTATCCCGAAGAAATCTGCGTCAGGCCCATCAAAAGTAGCTGTCCACGCGGCGGCATCGTCTTGGATCCTATGTGTGGGAGTGGAACCACGCTTGGTGTCGCTTTAAGGCTAGGAAGGCGCTACATCGGCATAGATATAAACCCTGACTACGTGAAGATGGCCAAGGCGAGGTTGGCGAGTGTTTTCCTCACTAATGTAGCCAAATGAGCGCGTTGCTATGGTGATGGAGCTCTGCACCTTGGGCACTTAGCCAGTCCTGTATCGTAGCGGTTTCCACATCTTGGGCATGTTACGCCCCCGTAACTTAGTGTTGAGGAGAACAGCTTAGCGATTTTGCCGGTGGTCACGAGGTATCCCTCTGCACGTTTTATCCACAATAGAATGTCGCCGTCCCTCACCCCTAGGCCGCTTCGCACCTTGACAGGGACTTGGGTCTTGCCGCCCTGAAAAATGGTGGATTTCTCGTAGGACACGGGCCTTCTCCTCGTACATACGTACGGAAGAACATTTATTGACCTTACATATAAGGTATTCCCAAAACAAGGGAGAGAAAGACATGCCTGGGCTTGGAAAGGGTCTGCCGGACATCCCTGAGTGGATGGCCCTTCAGTTGGCCAGCGTCGAGGAGGAGACGCTGAAGAAGACGCAGGAGTGGAACACTGCCGCCGATGGTGTACGTCCTCTCCGTCCAGAGGACCTTGAGCTAGCTGAGGGAACCTACGGTTTCGCGGTGACGCCTGGCGCCTACACCATTGTCTCCAGCAAAGCCATACCTGCGGGTTTGGGAATGCAGTTCGCGGGGTGGTTCTGTGATGGAGATCTTGGCTACAATGGCTACTTGCGCGTGAGCGTCAATGGTGTGAAGCGTCAGGAGATTAGCTCTCGGGTGCCCTATCAGCAGGCGCAGAAGTATGCCCTCTGTCTAGAGCAGCTTGCCTATGCGCGGCAGCATGACAAGGTGACTCTCACCGCTTACAACGGGACCGCGAGCACTGTTTCCTGCACCGTCTTCCCCATCGCCTTTGTGGCTGGTCCGAGAAAGACCCTCCTCATCGAGTAGGTCCCCATTTCAGGGGTGTAGTTGATGGATGTGCTCACCTATCTTAGGGAGAATTGGGAGAGGCTCCGCAGGGGTGAGCGCCTTAGCGTAGAGGACGGGGTCTTAACTGCCCTTCTAAGCTTGGCCGTGGGGGTTGTGCTGGTTCCCCTAGCCGTTTCAGGGGCCTACGCAGCCTACGACGAGGGCAAACGCAGGGGTTGGTGGAAGTAATGGCGGTTCCTAGGGCGCTTGAGGCTACGGAGATAGAGGAGATTTTCCGACGCATTTTCCCAATTTCTCCGCTCATGCTGCCCATGGAGTACGGCCGCGTCTACTTGGAGGAGCAGCGCTGGTATCACGTCAGCTTCAAACGTGCCTTCGCCGAGACACCTTCGGTTCTTCTCAGCGCCGAGATCCGAACAGGCTGGTTCAGTCCAAAGCGATACGTCGTCCCAGCCGTGAAGATCACCATCCCGGGAGTTGAGGTTCCGGCCGTTTCGGTTCCAGCGGTTTCGGTGCCCAGCGTAGCCGTGGCAGGCGTCCCAGCTGTAAGCGTGCCCACCGTGGAGTTGCCCAAAGCCCCAGCCATAAGCATCCCCTCCGTCGCGGTTCCCAGCGCCCCCACAATCTCAATACCAACCGTGAGCATCCCCACCTTCACGGTCACGATCCCTCGCGTAGGCAGAGAGGACCTGCGTCCTGTGGTGCGGGATCAGTTCCGCAAGGCCCTGGGGGATTGGGGTCTCCTGAACTGGGCTAGGAACGCCATTGCGGACGGGCCTGGCTGGGTTGTGGGAAGCTTTCTCAACTGGTTTTGGGATGTGATGATCGGAACCCAACTGGACAAGGTTCAGGGTAGCACCCAAGAGGCCATCAACACGGCCTTAAGCCGAGTGACATTGGGGGTCCAATCAGCCCTAAACACGTACCGCGACTACATCCAAACAGGCGTGAACGCGGGTTTGGCTGATGCCAGAGCCAAGGTTCAGGCGGCCCTAAACGCCTACAGGGATTACATCCAGGCGGGCGTCAATGCTGGCCTCAGTGACGCTAGGGCTAAGACTCAGACAGCCCTTAACGCGTACCGGGGCAATATCGAGAAGAGCGTCAATGCCGGGCTGAAGGACGCCAGGGACAAGATTCAGGTGGCCCTCAACGATTTTAGGGCGCGTTTGCAGGCCAGCTTCAATGAGGTTGCTGCCTCAACTAATGCTTCTCTTGCTGGCTTTAGGGACTCTACGAACCGTAGCTTGGAGAACCTTAGGGGCGGGGCTGAAAGTGGGGTCAATGCTTCGGCTGAGAGGCTTAGGGCGAGCGTGGAGGATGCCTTCAACTCGCTGATTCCAACCCTTTGGGCTATGGAGGGGTTGCCCGACGGAGTGCTCATGACGCCGGCTGTCTACCGAAACGTGACGCCTGAAGGCTTTGACATTCTCTCCCTCGGAAAAATGACCTGCCATTACTTTGCTGTGGGGGTGAGGAGTTGACACCCGAGGAGATCGTCATATACGTGGTTCTTGGGCTGGTGGGAGCCGCTGCCAGAATAGCATTGCACATCCGCCATTATGGAATTGCCTCCATAAAATGGGATCGTGCCGCATCCGACCTGTTTCTGGGCATGGTGGCCGGGTACATCTGCTACTATCTTGTTGCAACCTTTCAGCTCACCAACCATCTAACAGCTTTAGGCTTCGGCTACATGGGCCCAAGCATAGTGGAGCACCTGCTGAAGAGACCCCCTTTCTGAAGTGCCCGGGCGCGAGGAGGCAGGGGAATGAAGTTGTCAAAAACTAAAATTATCTTGTTCACCATTGTCTTCATCTTGGCGTGCAGCGCCCTTGCGTACGCCCTCTTAAGGACCGTGACGAATATCCCAAGCGTGGGGATCGTTAAGACGGTGGGCGTGGAGGCCTACTGGGATGCGGCTTGCACCAACCGGGTGACGGAGATTAACTGGGGTCTTGTGGAGCCAAACTCAACGACGAACGCAACCATATTCTTGAAGAATCCGGGAAACGCCCCCATCACCCTTGGACTGTCAACCGAAAACTGGAATCCCTCAAGCGCGTCGGACTATATAGCCCTTAGCTGGGACTACGCCGGACAAACCATTGATCCCGGAGCGGTTATCCAAGTAAACCTAGTTCTGTCCGTTTCATCCAACATAACGGCGATAACGTCCTTCAGGTTTGACATTATCATAACCGGAGTTGGATAAAGGCCAACGCCAACCAGAGAGTTTGTTCAGCCTCTCTAATTTGAAAACCTTAAGAAAACCTTGTGTTTTGCCTAAGAGAGCGAAAAATTGACCAAAATGCTAAAATGCTTCAGGAATATTCTTTATTTGGGGCGAGAAGCAGTGGCGAGGCGATTGACCAAGGTTTCGGTTGGTGTTCCTGATGCCTTGGTGAAGGAGCTCGACCAAGCCTGGCCGGGATGGTTTTTAAGTCGATCTGACGCGGTTAGGGAGGGGATTCGCCTCGTCCTGGATGTGATTCGCCTTTTTGAGTCTGAAGTTCAAGCTCCCAAATCATCCGCCTGAGCTCTGAGCGATAGGCCTCAGAGGGACTGGCGTAGGGGCTCTTGCCGCTGTACACCCACCTTCTGATGATAGTGTACTGCTCAGCGGGAACGTTTACAGTTGCGTACCATGTGGCTCTCGTCACTGCAAACCATACCTCTTTATAATTCGTTCCCCGGCCTCCTTGGCCATAGCGTCAATGCTTCCCCACCGTTGTTCTTTCTCCACAACATTTCTTAATATTTCGTAGAAGCGTATGGGAACCGAAATCTTTACTGGCTTACTCATTTTTCTCACGCCTCTCTCTAAGGACAATGTCTTTCTTAATCACTTCTAGGCTTGCTAAGAGTTCCTCCGCTGAGAGCCGAGGGTTGTAGAGCAAAACGGAGTGGGCGCTGATGAGGAAAGGAATCCCTTCGCCACGCTTGGTTTCAGTTTCCCGCATGATTATTTCGGGTATGTGGCTCTTCCCAGACTTCGTCGTCTTTATGTGGCCCACGGGCTTAATTTTTTCCATGACTGGTTACCTCAAGTAACCATTTAGGAACTTTGGAAACACGCAAAATATAACCTTAACGGTAAGGTAAGAAAACCCCCTTTTAAAATTACAGTAAATTCCAACGCAATAGGTAGCCCGGGATAGGTTCAAATATCGGTTTAAAACATCGGCGTTAACGCTTGATTTTGGTTTCTTTCGGAAAAATACCTAAGAATTGGGGTTTAAATTGGATTTTGGTGGTGTTGCAAGCAATTATGGCGGCTGTTTTCTTTTGTGGAGTATGACGGCTATTAAGGTTACTGTCATGAATAATAGGAAGACCAGGGTTGATGGGAATTCTGGTATGACTTGATATGCGCAGTAGGGTTCTGTTCCGTCTAGGGTTGCGTTGTTTCCAGCATTGTCGTAGGCGATTATTTTGTATTTCACCCATGTGTCGGCTGGTTGGCCAGGTATTGTGGCTTCGTAGAGGTTTGTTGAAGCGTTGAGGTTCATGGGTATGGGTTCTTCCCATGTTGTTCCGTTGTTTAGAGTATAATAAAGCGTAACGTTTTTGACTTGGCTTATGGTGTCGGTGACGTTTACTGAGATCTTTACTGGCTGGTTTGGCTGGACGTCGCCTGGTGGGTCGCGTGAGGGAATGCCAATTGTTGGCGGGGTGGAGTCTATTTCAGCAGTTACTGTGATTTGGACAATGTCTGGCTCACTTTGGACCTTGCCATCATGAACTGTCAGCTGGAATGTTAGGGTCGTCTGGGTTGAAACCTGTGGTGTGGTGAATGACGGAGTAGCCGTATCAGCACCTAACAGTGTCACAGGTGGTCCCGCTGTCTGGGTCCACCAGAATGCCAAAGCGTCCCCGTCTGGGTCTGAACTTGTTCTGCCGTCTAGAGTTACTAATGTTCTTCTGTTAGCTGTCTGGTTTGCGCCGGCATCTGCTGTTGGGCGTTCGTTGGACAACAACAACTCAACATCAGGATATATGGTTGAATTTAGGAAGATGTCAAACTGGGGTAGTCTAGCGGGAAACTCGGGAGCTGGCGGTGGCAGAACGGTGATTTGGACAGTGGCTGGGGCGCTGTCCGTTGCGCCGTCGTTGACTATTAGTTGGAACGCAAGAGCTGTCGGCATGACGACTGAAGGCGCGATGAATGTTGGCGTGGCACTGTGAAAACCTGATAGGTTTACATGGGGTCCATCTACCTGTGTCCACCAATATGTTAACATGTCTCCATCTGGGTCTGAGCTACCAGCTCCATTAAGGACTACGAAGGTTCCTTCGTTAACTGTCCGGTCCACCCCTGCGTCTGCCGCTGGAGGTTGGTTTACTGCGTCCGTCTTAATGAAACCAACTCTGCCGAAGATAACATCTCTTTTAGACCAGTCAGGAAGAAAGTAGTCCATCCATACTAAGTACGTGTTTTTGCCGGATGCAGCCATGTTCTGGAGATGGCCTCCAACACCCAATATTCCGTGAAGAAAAGAAGAACTGTAGCTATTATTGTTTACCTTGATCACACTGCCAAAGCTAGCTCCGTTACTAGCGCTCTTCCTCAAGAGTATGTCGTGGGGATTAGTCCCAGTACTAGTAGTAAGCCATGCTACATGTACATAGCTACCTGATGCGCCTATCTGTGGATAAATTGACGAGTCAGCATCGTTACTCACATTTAAGGCTTTCTCGAAAGTTGCTCCATTATCTGTGCTTCTCCTGAACCACACCTCAGAGCTCCATAGAATTAGTTCCTCATAAGCTCGATTGCTCCATACTACGTATACGTTGCTGCCAGATGCAGCGAGATTCGGAAACGGAACCTCCCATTGATTATAATAACACTCCCGAGTGTTGCTTAGGTTAATTGCAGTATCGAAGCTAGTTCCATTATCTGTGCTTCTTCTGAAGAAAACATCCTTGATTGGCAAACCATATTGAGTCCCAGTTCCAGTCTCAACCCATACAACATAGACATTGTTGCCATATGTAGCTATCTTTGAATCATGTGACGCTGCAGTGCTGTTGCTTAAGTTAATTGCGGGACCAAAGGTATCTCCTCCGTCGGCACTTGCTCTAAAGAGTATGTCACCGTATCCCATTCCGCCAAAAGTCTGTTCACGCCAGACGACATATACATTTTTGTCAGAAACGACTATCTGCGGATCGCCTGAGCTGTCACCCGATTGGGGTACCGGGGTGTTGCTAAGATCAATTATAGGACCAAAGGTTGCTCCATTATCTGTGCTTCTCCTTAAGAGTATCTCAAGGTTGTTAGAGTTTGTGGAATCACTCCATACTACGTACACATCGTTTCCATATGCAGCTATGCGTGGTTGGCTTGAGCCGCCTGTATTATTGCTTAGGTTAATTATGGGACCAAATGTTACTCCGTTGTCTGTGCTTGCTCTAAAGAATATGTCTGCGCTTGTCGGCCCAAGACCTGTCCACACTACATAAACGTTGCTGCCCGATACTGCTATCTGTGGGTGGGGTGCGATTAAATAGTAACCTTCGAACAAACTAGTTGCACTATCAAAGGTTGCTCCATTATCTGTGCTTCTCGTGAAGAATAAATTTAGATTAGGGTATCCAGATTCTTTCCATACAACATAGACGTTGCTACCAGATATGGCGATGACTGGAGTATCTAAAGCCGAAGCAGTCTTGCTGAGATTAAGTCGGGTGAGATCCATAACCGTGAACGCTGAGTCCGACGTATCTTCAGCAGTATTTACGCCGTCGCAGGCAGTTACTCGGATCAGAGAAGTGTTGGAGAAAACGTTGAGAGGTGATTGAAAGGTGAACTCCGTATTGGTCAGGTCGGTGGCGAGTGGAATCCACGTATGGCCTCCATCTGTGCTGAAAGAGACCACATACGTGAGCGCGTCGCCGTCAGGGTCAGAAGACTGCCATGTTACGTTTATCGGGTCTTCGGCTTCGAATACTTCGCCGCCGTTGGGGGTTTTTACGCTTATTTGGGGAGCATTAGGCGATATAATTCTTTGAGCCAGAGTGTGTGTGGCGTTTCTGATGATGATCTTAGCTGCGCCTTCTACGTCGGGTATCTTGAGAACAAAGCCTGCTGCGTCTGTTTCGACCCTGTGTGGACCATAAAAGCTGATGTTGAAACCTGTCTGGTCTATCGTGCTTCCATATTCGTCAGCATAGAGTATAGTGATGTTTCCAGTGTTCCCAAGCGGAATATCAAGGGTGCTGTTGAATCTGTACCAGGGGTCCAGCATCATCGTGCCATTCTTGAATAGGATTCCACTTATGCCGATGACTTTAGGATCAGCGGGGTCCACCTTAAGCTGCTGAAGAAGATAGTCGAAAGTTTCCTCACTAATCCATTGAACCTCCTCAACAGGTGCATCTACAGGTCCGGAACTGTCCATAAAATCGACAGTTGGAGGATATGTCTTCGGCAGTCTTTTTGCCACCCAATACCCTGGCGCCGGCAAACTCTTAGTGTGCGACTCACTGTCCGGGTCTTCCACCGGATTCCCGGCAGTTACCCAATCGAAACTGTGTGCGATCTCATGTGCAGTTGTGGCGCCGTCTAGGCATTTTTGCTCTACAATAACTGCAGATAAACCTATGGTTGAAAGTCCTATCGCATCCTGATAATCTATGGTATGATCCTTGAACCACCCATCCCTAACTACGGCAACAACCCTGTCAGAGAACACGTAAAGCCTGCTCAGCGCTACAAACAATTGAGTTAATTGATTCTCATCCAGTCTTTCACTAGTTCTTATGCCAAGGGCATCTTCAGTTAGCGGAGTGACGCTGACAGTCATCTCAAACTCGTCATCGCTGATTGGGTAAGTTCCAACCAGATATTGTGAGTTCTTAATTCCAAAAATGGTCATGTCGTAGGCATTAGGAGCAGTGTCACCTGGCAGTTGCAAAGGCACATATAGGACCCTGAACGGTTTCGTGTCTTTGACTGGGAAGCCGATGATAGTTTTTGCATTGTTGTCTTCATCCGACTCTGCGATAGTGTTGTTTGGATCTAGGATTACAGATGCGAGAAAATCAGGCTTTTTAGGTTTTATGAAAACATCCGAGGGTAGATAGAATACGTTTTTTCCTGGGTTCACCTTCTTAACTTCGTCTTTCATGACAGTTGTCTCAGTTCCTGAATCGTCAACTGTCTCGTATATTAGCCTAATACCAGCATCTTTTTTCTCGGGTAAGCCGCTGAAAAGTGTGATTTTGAGGAGGGTTTTTTTACCATCAACCAGAACATCTGGATCGGAAGGTGCCTGTACAGGCTTAACCTCTTCCAAGACAAGATCAGGCTTGCCAAGGTAAACTAACTTGAATAACATCGCACTTTCCAACCAATGGAACTTAAATGTGCTGGGTGGGGATGTTGCGAAAGAGTTGTCTGTCCATGCCACATAAATAAATGGTCCGGATGCAGCTATCGTCGGAAAGTAAGAGTCACCTTTGTTTTCACTAAGGTTGATGGGTGAACTGAAGCTGTATCCGCCGTCGTTGCTTGCTATCAGAAATACGTCGATTTGATACATCCAACTTGGATCGATTGGTCCCTCAGAAGGGGCAATATAGGCTATGGACACATAGCCATCAGATACTGCTAATCCCTGACCGCGAGAGCCTGTATAACCCCTGCCTAAATCGCGAACGGAATAGGAGGTAAAGTTGTTGCTGCTCACTGCAAGATACATAAGACCGTCACTTAAGTATGACCAGGGGTAAGTGTAATTGGAAGGTTTGAAATCCGTCCAGACAACGTAAACATTACTGCCGCTCACCCGTATGGCCGCAGGCTGTGTATGATATTCGCTATTGCTTAGGTTAACTACGACGAAACTGGTTCCGTTGTCATGACTAACACCAAGAAACACGTCATAGTTGTAATCGTAACTATAGGAATAACCAATAGGTTCCCCCATTTTTAAAAGCCATGTTACGTACACGTTGCTGCCATATGCAGCCATTTCTATATTCCAGTATGGGGACATGGAGCCGAGAAGAATTGGGGGTTCAAAACCAGTTCCACTGTTTCTGCTGAGAACAAGATCAACAAGGTAGGGGGAGGTTTTGGGCGGTTCGGACGCATTAGCCCATGCCACGTAAACATTTCCATTGGACGCAGCTATGCAGTGCGAACCCATAAAACCCCAATAGTAGTTTGGGCTGATGCAGCTCTCCGTTATGACGAGTTGTCCGTCTTGTTGTCTTTCAACTTTAGCACAATACAAGCCTATGTGTTCGGGATCACACCAGCCAGCTTCCACCCATATCACGAACACTTGGTTTGACCCATTTGCAGCGATCCTAGGAGACCACGAATTGCCAAAAGTGTTGCTGAGATTTATTATATCAAACGTGGAACCATTATTGTCGCTTATGGCTAAGAAAATGTCTCTAGTGCTCACAGACCACCCATCCCTGCTATGTCCCTCAGCCTGTTCCCAAGCGATGTAAACGTTGCTACCCGTTGCTGCTATCTGAGGATATACATCCGCTTCTCCCCGAATATTTAGATAACCTGTCTCGCTAAACGTAACCCCGTTATCCGTGCTCTTACGGTAAAATATGTGGCCCATGCCAAAAAAGCGCTCCCACCACACTAAGTAAACATTGCTTCCCGACGCAGCAACCCTGGGAGTTACATTACGACCAAGCCATGGGCTTAGGTTAATTGTGCTGGCGGATGTAGGCTCCAGCGCCGGGTCTTGCGCCATCACTGGAGAGGTGAATACTGCCAACTGTGAAAGAAGAACCAAAACAATAATCAGCAACGTAAAAGACAGTTTCAAATACTTCTTCATTTCCGTTCCCAGCGAACTGACTCGGAACCTTAACTACCGTTCTCTCCTCCATACCCCGTAACCTATTATTGTATCTCTTTTCTTAATAAAATTACTGGAATCCTCATACAGAAAACATTTGCAGTATTCTAGATTCTTTCTAAATGACCAAGTTTACATTCTAATTCCGAATAACAACAAGCACACTATTGAAAAGGAACACGGGACCACAAGCCTTCTCACGGGGCAAACGGATTTAGCCTAAACATCCTTCTTTCTCCAAACCACGAACTACATTCCTCGCAAATTCCACGATTGGAACTTAAAAATAAGGCGTGTGTTACAGGTCGAAGATGGCATGCTTAACGAACCAGATTATTTAGACCAGTCGCCATAGATTGTTATACCCTCGTTCAAGACAGGTTTTCCGTGTTGGGAATTAGGACATGTAAGTAGCAAAGAGATCCACTGCGTCGAGACGAGGGTTCAAACATCATACTAGCATGGTTCAAATTCATAGTTGCAAGACTAAATACGCATTATTCTTGTCATAAACGGCTGAATTATCTCTATTTCTGTTTGGTAGCCCGGGAGAGATTCGAACTCTCATAAGCGGATCCAGAGATCGACACATTAAGTGGCTTTCTGTATCCTTCTTAGGAGCCCGTCCACTCTTCCGTTTACGACGCTGACATCGAAGTCCTTGGCGCGGGTCAAGGACCTTTCGTGATTCTGCCTCCAAAGGGGCTCGTTTTGAAGCAATCGCGATATTATATCTCGAAGCTCATTCGCATTGTGGAAGAGAAAGCCGTGCCCCTCATTGAATCCGACTATTTCGGGAGGTCCTCCGGCGTCAGGCACGATGGGGACACAACCGGCGGCCATGGCCTCTAGGATGGTGATGCCAAGGTGTTCGGGAAGCGATTCTCTGCCTCCCATGTAGGTTCCAAAGCCCTTGGCGTGCACGTACACCTTGCTCTTTGAGAGAACGTCGACCACTTGATTGAGGGTGGCATTTTCATGAAGCGTAACCCAGCTGGGGATTTCCTTTTCAAATCCATAGGAGGAACCCACTACTGCCACGCGGTAGCCCTTCAGCTCGTTTAAAACTGTGAACTTGTCTGGGTGGAGCCTAGCGAACATTACTACGTCGTAGGGGCGGGATTTGAACCCGCGGTCGTTACGGTAAATGTCACAGTAGACGGGTGGGTGTACGATCTCGACATGCAACCCCCAAAACTTTTGGACATGGTTAGCGGTGAAGCGGCTATTGGCCCAAACCATTGACGGTGGTCGATCCTTGACTGGCTGGAGGGACTGGAGAGGGAAGTGCACGTATTGGATCATTTTATTCTCTATGCCTGGTATTCGCTCGGGTAGCTTGACGTAGATTTCGGCGTCGGTGAAAACAGCATCTGCTTTTCGGAGGACCTTTATGGCTTTTTTGTCGAAGTACATGAAGGGATGGGAAAGGGGGATCTCAAGCAGCTCGATATCTTCTAGTGTCAAGTGTTTTATGGGGTGGTACTGTCGGAGATCTCTCAGTTCAAAGTGTTTCATACGGATTCCTTCTCTGATGGTGACCTCTGTTTCGCCGAAGACTGGAGAACGGATCTTTGTCTTCACGCGGGTCTCCTTTTCTATGCGGCCAATGATCTTCACCTTGTGGCCAAGTAGCTTGAAAATGTCCATCATTGTGTAAAAGAGCCCAGTGTTACCTGCTAGGGTCTGTAGGTCTGGATGAATACCGGCTATCATCAATTCTTATTTGATTGCCTCCAAGTCGAACCATATTAGAGCCTTGTTTGTCTCTCTTCTCAGTAGTTTGAATCTCGCCTTGGAATAGTGTCCATACTTGCGATTGTAAAACGTGTCTGGAATGTAATAGGCGAAGCTTTCTTCTATGAATGCGTGAAGATGGGTAGGGTCTCGAAAATGGTCAAGTGAGCCTGCATAACAGGTTCTTATCAGCAGTTTGCCGCCTGGCTTTAAAACCCTCCAGCACTCTTCCACCGCCTTGTTCACATCTAACAAGTGCTCGAGAACGTCCTCCGCAATAATTATGTCGAAACTATTTCTCGGAAAGGGAATGCCATTGTTTAGGTCGCAAACTATTTCCACGTGAGACGCATCCTCGGAAATGTCCAAGTGAGTGACGTCGGCTCCGTCTTCAAAGTATGGCTCCTGACCTGAACCCAAATGAAGGATTTTCTTCATGGGTTCTCCGCTCCCTTCGCGCTAAGTGCACCAGCTTTGATGAGGGCGTCCTCTACCTTGGCTAGTCTAAGGTCAATTTCCTTGATCCTCCGTTGAAGCCCTAAGAGGGTGGGTTCCCCTCCATACTCGGAAAGAAACGCCTTTATGGCCTCTCGATAAAGTTCTGACTTCTTCTTGCCACTCGTTAAGGCGATTCTGGCGATTCTTTCATCGTCGTCCTCCGGAACCCTGATGTTGATGAGCTTCAACGAAAACCACTCTACGCACGTAATACGGTCCGTTACGTGTTATTTTATATAAAACCTTACATATAAGGTATTTCGAGGTTAAAGCGTGACGAAGCTCGAGAAGGGTGAAATCCTCATTTTAGACAATATCGCGTATCGTATAGGAGCCACCGAGAGGCTCAAGTACAAGGAAGCCATCGCGTTGACGGCTGGGCAGACGGACAAGATCACAGACGTAACGAACCTGAAGCCCGAGGACAAGGAGATATACTATATCGAGGAGCTGGACTGGAGCGGACCCACTAGGCACCAGTTCCAATACCCTAAGGGAGTGCCGCGGAACACGCCTCATGGGGTGGACGTTAAGACCGAGGAGTGGCAGTGCCCCTTTATTGTGGAGATCCACGTAAAGCCAGCCACATTCCCTACACTAGTAAGTGACAACGAGCTCGCTAACGCTGCTTTCAGCCAAGACGTTTGGTTCTATGGGTGGATGTACAAGAAGGTTGAGGTTGTTAAAGCCGAGGAGGTGGAGTCAGCTAGGCGAGCTGGCATACGCGTAGTTGAAGCGGAGGCATAGGAAGATGAATGAAGAAAAGGGAATACTGATTGCCAAAAGGATATGGGTTAACCCCGAGAAGCTCATCAGGAAACGGAGGCGCGTTACCGGAACCGTTACAACAGGCGGAACTAAGCAAGCCCTTTACGAAGGAGCCTACATCGCAACAACCATCGTGGTTAGCAACGACTCCACCGCCAGCGTTTGGTTTGAGATCTACGACGGAGACACCAAAATTATTGGAAGACGAACCCTTGCGGCAAACGCCACCTGGGAAATAACCGACGCTTGGATTCCCTTCGACACATCGGTTGGCTTCAACAGTGACGTGACAACCACTATCCTGACGTGTGGTGGCTTCACACCATAAACGTCACATTGCTTGTACAAGCGTGATCGCAGATGGCCAAAGAAGAGGCGCCAGAGGTTCCCAAGCCTACCCTGCTGGATCAGATAGGCGCATTGATCACGAGGCTTGATCCCCTCATCGCGTACATCGCGGAGGCCGAGAAGAGGAGGGAAAAAATAGATCGGGAAACCCTAGAGACGCTGAAGGCCATAGCCACCGCGCTTGCGGCTCCTCCAGCCGTACCAACGCCGCCGGTTGTTGTCAAACCTGAAGTTGCACCCATAGTGAGGGTTGTGACGATCCCAGCCGAGCCCCTTGATGTGAGGGCGCCTAAGCGCAGGGACTACATCAGCCACCCTGAGGGAAGCACGGTTTCTAAGGAGGAGCCCGTGGAGGTTAAGGTTAGGGAGACGTTGGCAAGGGACGGAGAGTACGGCTTCATTGTGAGCGACGAGGGAACAATTAAGGTTGTAGTAAACGCTGGGGAAGCCATCTCCTTGTTCAAGGGGGAATGCATCTACTTCCACGAACTGAACCTCCTCATTTCGAAGCTGGACATAAAAACCGACTCCGAAACGCCTCTTGCCTACCGCCTATTGGTGGTTTAAGATGGTTCATCAGGTCGGTTGTGTTATACCTAGGCCTACGGGCGAAGTGAAGGCCAAAGGCTCAACAATCATGACTAGGGCGCCCTGCTCCAGGGCGTCCTCAACAATCACAGCCACACCGTAGCTCTTCCCAAACCCAGTTTCGCCTAGAAAGGTGATCCTAATGCCCTCCCTCATGAAATCCTCCGTGTCTACAACAAAATCCTCTGAAAGGCGAAGCTTCAAGCACCCGCCTCCCTATCCTCAGGGGCCACAAACTCCATCTCGAGGGCGTCAAAGATCTCTTTCTCAGTTCGGCTGGCTACCACTTTGCCATCCTTCATAACGCCCTTCGCAGCGCTAAACTTCAGCCCCAAACTCCTAGCCCTATTCATCAGCCTAATATTGTGGTATGCAGAACCAGTGCGAATCAGGAAGATGGTCCCCCAATTCTCCGAAGAAGCCACATAAAGGTCCACTTGGACCCCCTCAAAAAAGACCCTAGCCAACTTCGAGCCGCTAATGACTACCTTAGCTCCCTTTTCAACGAGCTTGTTAATGATGCGTTGCCACATTAAGGGACGAGAAATCAAAACAATGTCGACGTCGCGAACCTCAGGCCTGTGGCGCCTCACAGACCCAGCAACTTCACACTTTTCACAGAAAGGTCGAATAATCTCCAGCACCCGGTTGGCAAAAGCCATCGCTTCATCGATCTTCATATCCTCATCCTCTGACGCAAGGCTTGAACCCTCAGGCTCATCGCCAGGCTTACAACCGCGCAAACCTCCAAATCCTTAATCCACCAAGCACACACACCGCGGATGCATGTGGCCCGACGAATGGGACACAACGGCAACTCTTTGCTTTCAACGCTGCTCACTTAATCACCTTCTCATCCAACCGCCTAATCAAGGGCCAAAGCCTAGGAGCCTTAGTCAACAATCGATGGGAAAGATAGAAGTAACACGCAATAATCTTACTCTTGTTTCTCAAACCAGTCCACCGCCTTAAGGGCCTTCACCCAAACACAGGCCTGACAGAAAGCAGCCAGCTGCGCAGCCTCACCATAAGTCTCCATGGTACGGCTCATAATCGAAGACATAATGTTCGCAAAGGTCTTCAGAGACTCTTGCATTTCTGGTGGTAACCCACCGAACGTCTCAGCGAGAATTGGTTCAGCCTTTGCGAGGACCCCTTGCTCCTGCTTGAGCCTAGCTAAATACCGCTTAACAGGACATTTACCTAACCCGAAAATGCACTCGTCAAAAACTGGCGCTTTAGGACGCTTCCTTACCGTGATCTTACCTTCGATTTCCAACCCGCTCTTCCTCCAACCAAACAAACTTAATGACTAAGAACTTAGCCTGAGGATCGTCATACCAAAAGGAGAGGGCCTCCCTCAGCTTTTCCAAGGCCTTGGGACCCCTAAAGCCTCCCCTAACGGCATCATCCATGGTAAGCTCGTCAATAGCCTTCCTCTCTATGTCAACAACCGTGATCAACCCAATAGGACGCCCCTTGCTGACACTTCTGGGCATCCACCAAACCCGATAGACCTTCCCCACTTGATAGTAGTCGCTCCCCTTGTCGAGCCTAACCGTCTGTTTCACCTCATGAGCCACCAAGGGCCCATAGAGCTCTTCAAGACTGAAACTCATCACCCTAGGCAACCGCATTCACCGCTCCCATCGCAACTGAAACACGACTTTGTTCTATAATCCGCCATTCCTCCATCAAAACGTCGAAGAAGTCATCCCTTTCCTCTACATCGTCAAACCAACCCAAATTGTTAGCCAATCTCTGAGCTATGAGATGTTGACAAACCAGGGCCTTTCCATCCATCACACTGAAGTAGAAGTCATCGCAACCACAATATCCAACATCCGGGTAGACAAGGTGGTCCCCTTCCCTGCCCACCACAATCCAAACCACCCTCCCACTAGGCTGAAAGGTATACCGCTTAACCCGGTTCTCCCTCAGCAGTTCCCACGCCTTTTCACCTCGCTCACCAAAAAGGCTGACGAGCTGGATGAAATCCAACCCTCTGACTTTATCTAGGGCTTTCAAGACCTCTCGATAGTCAACCTTCCTTTGCTTTTTCATCAATGAAAACCTCCTCATACCTCTCCTTGGCTATACTGTAGAGGACCGGTTCCTGCTCAACTTCTTTAATCCTCTTTGTCAGATTCTCCTCGCTCAGCTTTGCTCCACAGAAGAAGCACGTGAAGATGGGTTTCTCTGGCTTTGGAGGCTTGAATAGATTGTTAACCTTTCTCTTGAGGTTCTTAACGGTCATAGGCTTTCCTTTGATTACGGTGGCCACAAACTCCTCAGCGAATTTCATTTGCTTGTCTGGATCATCCTTCAGTCTCAGGAGCTGCTCAGCATGCTTTGCCCCAAAACTCTCCCCGGGGAGACTTTTCAGGTTCTCCTTAACGCGGTCGGGCAGTTCCTTAGCGATTTGTATGCGCTTCCAGATGGTCTTCTCAGAAGGCCTCTCGCCCTTAAGCTGCTCAATCTTCTTGGCCATCTCCTTAACAACATATTCTCCATAGACTCCCCCTCGCTCTTGCTTGATTAGATCGTAAAGTTCCTTGTACGCCTCATCCACCTCCAGCTCCGTGAGCTGCCTCCGATGCAGGTTTTCCACCAGCTGCCACTCCCGAACCTCCCTAAGCGACTTAAACTGATGTACCCTAGCCAAGATGGTTTTCAGGTGGGCGTGTTTGGCTCCCTCATACCTTAGCCGACCAATTACACCCTCGTACCTGCCGTCTTCGTCTGGAGGCTTGACAACAATGGGCTCTATCTGCTGATGAAGCCTTAGGCTGCTTGCCATGTCCACTATGTCCTGGTGTTTCAGAACTTCCCGTATTGGCTCCTTCCAGTAGATCAGCTCTATAGGGATCTCCAAGTATTGGTCGCCTTCCAGCTCGGCGACTACCGTAGGCTTGACGGGCTCCTCTCGAGGACACTTCCTCCCATAAACGCTAAACTGCACTAGACGAATCCTGCACTCCTCCACTTCCTGCCCAGTTTTTCTGCAGTCCCTACAAACAGCCGAAAAGCTCATTGTCCACTCAACCCTTCGCCCGCTTCCTTCACGTTCTTGAGAGTCTGGTCCCTGCGCTCCCAACCATTCCCAGGGTTCTTCTTGGTCTTCACTGGGCTGCGACTGATAAACCGCTTATCTCCACTGAACCTGAAGATGTACTCCGCAAGTTCCAGCTTTCCATCCCTGGCCTCTAGGGCCTTCACCAGCTCCTCGGCTCCTTCAGCGTTGGAGAAGATCCATCCAGCCTCCCCGGGCTTGGCCGGCTGCTTCGTTTGGTAGTTGGTCCAAGGAAGCTCCTCCAATTCAGCCAAGTCTATGCGTGGAATCTGCTCCACCTCTTCAGCCTTAGAAACTGGAATTAAGGGATGGGCCAAGGCGTCCACAATCCAGGCGTTAATCATGCCCTGAAGCTCAGCCTTAGCCACCTGCAACTCAGCCTCATCCACCTCAGCCTCTATGCTGTAGAAAACACGATCCCAGCTCTCATCATCATGACTAATGCTGGCACCCCTAGCCACAGTTAACTTCTTAACCGGCACTTCACGCACCACCCAACCTCTCTCTGAGGCTCATCATCTCCATGATGGCCTTGTCCATGCGGTGAGCAACAGCCTGAAGACCCTTAATCAGCGCCATGTGCTCGTGCATGGCCCGGCCGAATACCTCCATGTTATCCACTATGAGTGTGAGAATCTCCTTAACTTGGGCTGCGTCCTCCGTCAAACCCAGCACCCTTAGCGGCATCAGGAGATACTCCTTCGCCAAGCCAGGATAGTAGTAGTCCCTCTCCGGATGGCCCTCAGACCGATCTATCTTGCCCACGTCGTCGCTGAACTCCATGAACTCCGTTAACCAACGGGCCATAGGGTCATAAACACCATAATGGGGCTTCCTCAACAATTTAGGAGCCCCCAATTTCATGCCAAACTTCTCTTCAAGAACCCGCGCTAAACGCAGGCACTCCAAAATAGCCAGCAAAGTAGCCTCATCGGGATCCTCAGAAAAGATCTCATCAGCATGAACAATCACATGCCGAGTAGTCTTCTCCACCGAAAGTCCACCCTCCCTACCAATGAGGCGCGACCAGTGGCCACCAGCCACCTTAACACGACGCCAATCCACAGGCCTAGACGGAGGCTCCACAACAGGAAACTTCAAACCAAACGCATGAAGCCTAACGCCCTTAAAAGCAAAATTCTTACCCCCTGTAAGCTTCTTTTTAACTATCGGATCAAGCCTGTAAAGAGTGACGTTTGAGGTCTTCAAAGCCCGCTTAATCCAGCCCTTCTTTAGCCAATTTTTGATGTAATAATGTAGAAGCTGAGGGGAAACATGGAGGAGTCGAGCCACCCTGGAGGGGTAGTTGCCAGCGTCTAAGGCCAGAAGAGCCATGTCCCTAGTATGCTTTAAAAAACGTTTTTTAACTGAATTTTTAACCACGATAACCCCTCTCCTTCAGACTCTTCGTCGCATCAAGCTGAGCCCTCTTAAGGTCTCTCTCCATCACCTTCTCCTGCAGGCACATGATACCCTGCGTAAAGGCGTCTCGAGTGCTGTGAACAATGCGCCTCTCCTTGAGCTGGAGGAACACCTCGGCAGGCTCGCCGCTGATCAAAAAGTTGACCCAAACCTTCCTGGGCCTTTCAGAGCTAGGCTCCGTCTTATGGACCACGTCCACCACCCCCCTTCCGCTGATTCGCCAGCCTAAGCCTCAACCCCTCAAGAATCACCTCAACGCTCCTAATCGCCGCATCCAAGTCGCACTCCCTAGCGTAAATGACCGCCGCTCTAGTGTTGGGCACCAACACCCAATCAAAGCCCAACCCCTCCACAATCTCCTTGGGTATGTAAGCCGTCCTCTGCTGGTTCACCCTGATGACGAACTCCACCACACGCGTCACCTATGGCTATTCGACAGAAAACCACAAGAATTTTCTGCCACCAGAAAAGTACACTGTCCAATACAAGCCCCGCCAAAGCATACTGTCCAATACGGAGGCCTCTAATGGACATATCCGAATACTTTCACCTCAGGGGGTCTCTGTTGTCCGCTTGCCGTATTCCTCCTTTAAGTGTCGTTAATGAAGACATAAAGGGAAAAATGAGAATGAGATGGCGAGGATCTCCGTTTTCAAAGGACAAAAGGCGAGGCTTAACAAGGCAATTTTCTGGATCCTCGCCTTAAAAGGCGCATTAGCAATTTACGACATCTGGCGAGAGGTGAGAACCCAAAAAGACTTCGCATACATCCACTACAACGTAGTAAATCGCCGAGTGAGGGCCCTAGAAGAACAAGGCTATATTGAGAAGGACGGAGAGAGGAAGACAAAGACAGGCTTTGTGGTTCCTCTTTATCAATTGACAGCAAGGGCCTATCTAGCCATACTGGTAGATAGAACCAATCTAGACGAATTCATCGAGAAAGCATCAGAAACACGGGTTCTCACAGCACTAGCCACTCTCACACATGGATGAGAGCGAATCCTACAAAACGATGTGATAGCCCTCTCCATAACTCTTAGAATCAAGTTTTTCCCCTAAGAACTCAATTGTGCCTTTGTTTTTTGATAAGGAGGTTAGGTTCACATATACGTTTATAATCCACGTTTTTGGCGCCGGGGGATAGATCCAAACCTTGGTTTAAATCCTCGGTTTTTGCATAGACCCAAAAATCCAATTGGAAGATATCGCGCGCGATAATCTTAAATTCCCGTCGATCTAATCACCAGACATGCGCGAAGCCATCGTTATTGAAAACCTCACTAGATATTATGACGGTTTCTTAGCCCTCGATAACCTCTCGCTGAAGATAAAAGAGAACGATGACGTTGCGCTCCTTGGTCCTAACGGTGCTGGCAAGACCACAGCCATCAAGATCTTATGCGGACTCCTTCGCCCATCCTCGGGTACAGCTTACATCGACGGCATTAACGTAGTTCAGGAGCGCGAGCTAGCGCTTTCGAAAGTTGGCGCCATAGTAGAGACTCCTGAATTTTATCCCTATCTCACTCCCGAAGAGACCCTTAGCTACTTAGGCAGGCTTGGTGGGATGCGTGGGCGCGGGCTAAAGAGCAGGATAGAGGAGGTAATCAAACTCGTCAGGCTCGAGGGATGGGCTAAGGTCAAGATAGAGAAGTTTTCGCGCGGGATGAAGCAGCGCCTTGCGGTCGCACAGGCCTTGCTCCATGACCCACCGATATTGATCCTCGACGAGCCAGCATTGGGTCTCGATCCCAGAGGCATGATGGAGGTGCGGGAAATCTTTAAAGAGGCGAGGAAGGAGAAAACGGTGTTCTTCGCCTCGCACTTGCTCACTGAGGTTGCCGAAGTATGCGATAAGGTAGCGATAATCGATCATGGGCGATTACGCGCGTATGATAGCGTCGCCCGTTTGAAGAGAAAGTATGGGTCATTGGAACATGCGTACCTCGAGTTGACGGAGGCGGCCATTTGAGCGAATTCGAGAAACTGAAGATAATCACGAAGTATGAGTTTTTGAAGCACTTGCGCAGGAGGCGGCTATACGCCGTAATAGGCATCGTTATTGCTGTCGTGTTATCGATCCTCGTGGGCCTGCCCGCGTTCGGTGTTGATTACCCAGATGACATAACTGCAATGGCCGGCATGCTCTCGATCAGTGCTACCCTTGCATCTATAGGGGCGGTGTTCTTTGCTGGCGATGCCATAGCTGGAGAGTTTGAGGGGAAAACGGGTTACATCCTCTTTCTAAGGCCGGTCAGGCGAACAACTATGGTCATCGGAAAATACCTTGCATGTTATGCGGCGGTAGCGCTAATCACGCTTCTTGGATACGGGATCGCGTGCGCCTCCCTCTTGGGAATCTACGGTCAGATTCCAATCGAGGTTGGAACATCATTTGTATTATGCCTTCTTTTTGCGGGTAGCGTCCTTTCCCTAACCTTCTTCTTCAGCTCAATATCCAAGGGGACCATGGGCGCCACAGTCATGACGCTTGCCTTCATAATGCTAATATCCGGCACTATCGATGGAGTTCTCATGATGGCCAGTCAGCCAAGCTGGTTCCTTTTATCACGGGCTGGTGACGTAATCATTATGGTATACCCCGGATTCAAGGCTATGATGATGGCAGGCATGGGGATGGGCATACCGGCAGGAGCTCTAGAGTACGATATAGGTCTATGCGCCGCCGCAATGGCAACCTACCTCGTAGCATGCTTCTTTTTGAGCATATTTTTCACGAGGCGCAGGGAAATGCTCTAGCCACAAAACCTTTTGGTTCGACGTGAAACTGTGGTGAGAGTAAGCATACCAAAAGATCTGCGAGCTCAGCTGCATCATAAGGTAGATCAGATGAGTTTTCTGTCCATCTTGAAAAACTCACCCAAATCTTGTGCAAATTTAGTGCGGGGGGTGGGATTTGAACCCACAATTCGCGAAACGCCATGGCAAACCGGTAGGATTATCGTTCTCGCCACATTCATGTAGGGATGCGCAACCCCGGGGAATTTAAACCGGGATTTAAATCTATCCGGGCCCGCCACTATTGAAAATTATTTTCTTCTCAATTTTGGCATTAACATTGGCACTTTTTTCTTATAATCTTCATATTCCTTGCCAAATTCTTTAATCAGCTCTTCCTCTTCTTTCCTTGATATGAGATAAATAAGTACAACCATCAAGGGGGTAACGAGTAAAGAATACCATGCGGATAATAGAAAGGAAATTCCTGCATGTGCTAGTAATCCGCCAAGATATTGTGGATGTCTAACAATGGAATAAACCCCTGTGGTAACAACTTTCTCTGTCCTATGCGTTTCTGCTACTTTTAGGGTTGTCCCTTTTACACCCTTAATTGCGAGCCAAGCACCCGGAACAAGGAAGAGTGCACAAATTATCAGGTGAAGCAAGGAAATCGAGGAACTGACAACTGGAACAAAGAATGATATATTCTGAAGAATTGGAATAGTAAATCTGGGCTGAGGTGAAACCCAGATTCCTATCCAAAAGAGGAAGAATCCCCATCCTGAAATGAGGCCATAAATCTCACCAATCTTAGTTCCTTTCTCTTCCCCGTGTCTTTCTTGAAGTTTCAGGTGCTCAACTGACAAAAAATGAAGCGGTATTGTCGCAATCGCACCTAATACGAAAATGAAAAACCAAATATACACTCTGCAACCACAAGCATTTTAAAGCTTCTTAGCGATCTTGTTTCCGAACTCTTTGCACTTGGGAAGCTCTCCTTCTACGATAGGCCCCTCCATTCCTCCAACCTTTATCGACAGCCCAGGAACTATCAGTTTCAATCCGGGAATCTTTTCGCCTATTCTCTTCTCCATTTTCTTCACAGCCTTCTCGAGCTGGTTACCTCCAAGATTGGTGTCGAAAACAGCAACCCATTTCGCCTTCAAATCAAGTTTACCAAGTTTATCAATAAACTTAGTAATAGCCCGAGCAGGTCCCCCCCAATGATTCGGTGCCCCTATTAAAATTGCATCAGAATCAGCTAAGTTTTCAAGGTCGACTTCCTCAACATCGCTGATAGCAGTTTCTATTCCCTTGACCTCTCTAATTCCCTCCACGATCTTTTCTGCTACAAGCTTTGTGTTGCCATACTTTGTGTCATAAACGACAAAAACTTTCACCAAGAGTCATCCTCCCATCATGCTCTTTATTATGTAATAACTATAACATTTAAGATTTGGCTTTGACTGGTCCCTCTAAGAAACTATAATACTTGAGATCGTGGCAGTTTGCCATATATGTGCATGAACGCTGACGCGATCATTTTTATGCGTGCGCCTTTTAAGGAACTTGGAATTATGTGAGGGTAAGATGAGTTGGACGAGCAATGGCAGACATGCATGATGGCGATTACCAAGCGAACACAGAAAAATGTGGAGCTTAGGGAGAAATTGTCTCCAAGAGCCCAAAGACGTTTCCCTCAGGGTCGATGGCAACCGCTAGGTAGCCCATGCCCGGTATTTCCTGCTTGGGTACAATTATCCTTCCGCCTAGTTTTTCGACCTTCTTGCTGTACTCGTCCACAGACTCAACTAGGATGTAGTTAGTTGGTCTTTGATTCGGGTCCTCTTTTTTGCCTATGCCGCCGCCCATGCCTTTTCCCTCCTCGGGGGAGGTGTTAATGAGCCAGTATTCGACGGGTCCTTCGGTCCTTTCGATTTTCCAGCCGAAGAGCTTGCCATAGAATTTCGCCAAGACTTCCGGGTTTTCTGCAGGTATGTCGAAGTGGATTGGTATGCGGTCCATCTTTTTCACCAATCACCTTAACTGGCTTTTTTACGATGTCTTTCCTTTAATACTTAACTGGGACTCATTTAGGATCCCTCAAAAACCTTTACGAGCAGTCCATATCTATTGTAGTTTTGCTTGTTAAACGCTCGGATCCCTGAATTTTAAGTTCCCATTCACACCAGATGCCTGCGGGATGCTGATCTGGAGGTGCGTATCTGCATTTTACTTGGGCTCTTTCATCGATGTTCTTCGCAAAGTTGGTGAGTTCAGCCAAGTGCATAGCTTTGCATGGAAACTCTTTTCTGCCATGCTTTAGCCTTGCCTCTTGCGGTGGGCATTGTAATACTCGGATTAGGGCTCGATCCTTGGTTTGTTCGAGGACTTCGTAGTTTATGATGTTTGCCCAGGGAAAGTATGCATAGGCTTCGATTACAGCGGCAACGCCTCGACCCCTTATTTGAAACCTCTTCTTTATGTCCTCGGCCGCCATGGAGCCTATCCTAGCCCAGATATCCTCATTTATCCTAACCGCCTCTTTCAGCCCAATCTCATCTTCAACAGCTAAAAACCAGAAGGCATCCACAACCCTATACTGCCATAAAAGGAAATCTACATATTTTTCCAAATCTTTCCTCGTCATCCCGGAAAAATTCTTCATGCCCCCACCTCTTCACTATTCGTAGTAAGTACAATTATAAGATTCTTTACTAAAATAGCGCGTGCTAGAAGCAAGTTACAATTTCCTTAAGACTTCGTATTTTCTTCACTATTTTTCATAAATGATATGCGGGAAATTTGGATTAGGTAGATGCTACAACCTTTTCTGAACCCAGGATTTTGCTGGTTAACTCTTCGCCGAGGGTTTTGGAAACATCTAGATTTCGATTCCTGTTATGCGTCCTTTCTTGTCTAGGTCCATGATCACGTTCTCTGCAAGTTCTTCGCTTATGTCGTACTTGGCTTTCCTAAGCCAAATGTACATGGCGTCTCTTTTAGCGTCGTACTCCACCCTAACCATCCTCAACGAAGCCTTCTCGTTCAATAAACTGTAATCACGGTTATTTTATTGTTTTAGGTGGCCATAGGGTAAATAAATTTCTTAGATGTCATTAGAACTTCATTATAGGAGGCATTGACAATGACGGTGACGATAAGGAGTTTGCTTCGGGGTGAACTAGAGGAGATTTGGCAACTTCATAAGAAGGGCTTTCCGTGTCTTGATGAGATAACTAGAGAAGATTATCTTCAACTCCGTTCTAAGTCGGAGTTTAACTTGGACCAGATCGTTGTTGCCCATGTTGACGGCAATTTAGTAGGCAAAATAGAGGTTTATGTTTGGCTTCCCTTGGATGAAGGGAAAACCAGCTTTATGGACGGTTTCATCGTTGATCCCGCGTATCGAAGGCAAGGCATAGGAACAAAACTGCTGTTAGAGGCTGAACAGCGCGCCAAGAAGCAAGGGGCAACGCAAGTGGAGCTTGGCGTTAAAACCTTCTGTAAGGCTGCGATAGCGCTGTATGAAAAGTTGGGCTACAAGAAACTTCACAAAGTTCTCTTTATGAAAGTCCCCATCAAGGACTTTCAAACTGCAGAGTTGCCTGCTAATATCTGTGTTCGTTTCGCTGGCTCTCCTCAAGACCCAGAAGAACTCATAAAAATGGATCAGGCAGTTTGGTGGTGCAAGACAACTCAAGAGAAACTAAAAAGGGACATAGAAAGAAATCCGAAGAGCTTCCTTGTCCTAGAATACGATGGAAAAAGCCAAGCCTTCGTAAAATATGGGCTTAGGAAGGATATCAAAATCCACCATTTTAGTGTCTCAAAAAACCTCACAATGCCCCTTTCCACGCTCTTAAAGTTCCTATTTTCAGAAGCTATAGCAAAAGCCACGGACCAAAAGAATCTCTACCTCGAAGTAGACGAAAACAAAGCCAACCTCATAAATGCCCTATTGCAACTGGGATTTAAAACATACGAAATCGAATTTCACATGAAAAAGCAACTAATTTAACTGAGGTTATTGTCCAGAAGAGTTGCGATTTCCCTAAGGCTTCTTATCTTTTTCACCCGCTTTCGTATCTTGTCCTCACGATCAATCAGCAACACCATTAACCCTGCCTCCCTCGCTCCATTGTAGTCGGTTTCTATCTGGTCTCCCACGAAGAGAGCCTTCTGAGGTGAAACTCCTAGCTTCCTTAAGGCATATAGGAAAATTTCCTTGTTTGGCTTTGCTTTGCCAGTGGCATCAATTCCAACGGTGACGTCGAAGAAGTTGGTCAAACCCGCCTTCTGCAGAATTTCATCAATGTCCCTTTGGAAGCCGTTTGTTACAATTCCTATTTTAAGCCCCCTGCTTTTCAGTTGCTTTAAAGTCTCTTCCGCGTCGGGGTAGAGTCTCACGTCGGAGTAGTCCCACCACTCCTCATCAATGGTTTTCGCCAAAGATCGGGCGTTTTTACGAATTCCTAGTTTATCTAAGATGTACAGATTCCACCTAATCCAAAATTCCTCATATGGTCCTGCATAATCTTGGAGGCTAAATTGTTTTTCCATTTCTTTATGCGCTAAAGATATTTCCTTTAAGGATCGTTTGATTCCCTTTGCCTCAAGTATCTTCCTCAAAATCCTAGGAATTTCAGCTGTCCTAATCAGGGTGCCTCCTAAATCGAAGAGAACAGCCTTCACCCGCACACCCCGAGAATTCATTCCATTCCGACCACTGAAGTTAAGGTTCCTATCATAGAAAGATGCGTATTTATGCTTTCTCAAACCAGAAAAGAAGAATACAAGGAACCCGGGGTCTTCCGTCATGAGGTCTACAGTCCCCCTCTACCCGTGTCTCTGTCCATAAATATGGAGTACGCAAACGAGCACAGAAACGAAATGCATAAATCGGAATATTCATTTTCAACTTATAGGCCGGGCGGTAGCTCAGCTTGGTAGAGCTTCCGAGCCAACCAAGTTCATGGTTGACGGAGACGCTGTAGACGCCACTAAAAGTGGAGGTCGCCCAGCCTACCGAGCGCACAGACACCGGAGTGTCGCAGGTTCAAATCCCGCCCGCCCGACCACTTATAGCCTGCCTTCTTCAAAGCGCAACTTACGCCTAGTCGCCAAAACATATCCTATAAGAAGCCCGGCAACCAGCCCTCCAAAATGGGCGAGAACATTGACTCCAGCACCCGTTGTCCAAAGAAGAAGATAAAAAGAGTAAATCAAGGCAACCGTGATTGAACGCCCGAAAGCCCTCCCTAGGTAAATCACACATGCGCCAAACAAGCCGAAAATGGCTCCAGAAGCCCCCACCGAAATCGTCCGAAGAGGCATAAGAAGGGTTAAAACATTTCCCAGTAGCCCTGAACCAAAATAAATGAACAGATACGTAGCATCGCTGAAGAGATCTTCGGCCCTAAGACCGAACACAAGAAGAAAAAGCATGTTACCGAAAAGATGAAGCAAATCTGCATGGACAAACATAGACGTAAAAAGCTGCCAATACCAACCATGCATAACAAGCAGATTACATTGTGCCAGAAGCATCGGTTCTGATATAATAATTTGAGAACCTTTGATTTTGATAGAGAGATTTGTTTCTATAAAGCTGCCGCCAATAACCGAAGTTAAGACATACGCTGCTACGTTAGCAGCCACAAGCACGTATGTTGGCGTGAACACCGAAAACTTAATTCTCCTTTCCCTTAGAACCATCAGAACCATGCCCCATCAACATTCCTTTATCGCTTAAAAAGCTCTCTTATTAAGATTAAGCTGCTGCCTATTCCGTCAAAAATTAAATCAACGCCACTACAATCACGGCCAGGAACAAAAAATTGATGCACTTCATCAGTAATTCCAAACAAAATAGCAAAAATGACAGCGAATAAGTAAGCGTTCACCCTTAGAACAGAAGATTCGGCATTAGCAATCGCCCTAAAAAGCAGAAAACTCAATATGGCATACTCAACTACGTGGCCCACTGCAGGAAGAAACTTTATCTTTGGAACCCCAGGCAATCCTAATACTGGCATTGACGAAAAATAAAATATTAGCCCAGCAAAAAGGAAAACGGGCAACCAATACATAAGCTGATGCTTTAAACGCAATTTCCAAACCCACCCAATTAACTGTTAAAGTAGAGTACCTTTACTGTTATTTATTATTCAGTTATGTTACTAGCACTAAGAAAGAACTTCTAAACCACCTTCATTATATACCTTGTTTAATCTGTATGCTGAATACCCTTTATTCCTAACTATTCCAGAAGTCCCAATAAATATTTCAATTTTGTAGATAGTTTATGATGGTGCATATACCCATTGAATGTCTATGTCTGAATCCTTAATTATTAGAAGGAGAGGAGAGGTTTATGCTAACAGTCTTCTTCTAGCCAATGTACTCCAAGTATTCCTAGATCGAGCACATCTATTCTGCCATCGCCGTTAATGTCAACATTAGGCTTATACTTCGGTTCCCCAGTCTCAGATAACCAAGATACTCCCATCATGCCTAAGTCAAGCACATTGACTTCCCAGTCTCCATTGGTATCCCCTGGAATCGTAACTTTAACTGAACCATCAATGTAAGTATTATCAATTATAACAGTTTCATTTGGAACCACACTTGCTTTGGCAGTTATTGTGTAGGTTCCCTTTATGACACCTGTTGTATTCCAAGTGAAGGTTAGAGTTAGCAAGGCTTTAGGAGCCAGATCCAAAACTGTCTGCATTCCTATAGTGCTGTTGTCATACTGGAGGCTTACATTAAAAGTCTCTGTGTAGTCTCCCTCGTTCTTAACAACCACTTCAATGTCCACAGGGTATTCAACTCCCACCACAGTTTTTGAGAGAGAGACACTGTTTATGGCCACGTTATGTGGACTCCAAACATATCTACTCACAAGTGGATAGTTGTCCTGATTATATTCATCGATTATGTAAGGTGTGTCTCCAATTCCGTCGCTGCCCATTATGTTCTGTCCTGGACCACTATAATTATCTAAGCCTGTGTAGTCACTCCAGTGATTTCCCCCAGAAGGATAACCATCGTCCCATGTATTTATTGAGTTGTAAAGGTTATCAGCTTGGATCGTGTTGTTGATGAAGTTGTTATGGCGGATAGTGTTGCCATTTCCATTTATGCGAATGCCATATCCGTTGTTGATTAAGGAGTTTTCCATGATAGTATTAGCAGGAGCACTGTCCAAATTTATTCCAGTATTTATGTTGTTTACTATCGTGTTTCTACGAATAGTGTTAAGATGAGCTTGGAATGTAAGCGTGATGCCGTTGGTGTTATTAATTAGGACGTTATCTTGGATGATGTTACTGTCGATATAACCATATAGATAAATACCATACTCGTTATCGACTATTTCATTCTCAACTAAGGTGTTCCAAGAAGATCCTATATAAATACCATAAAAATCGTTGGATAGCGAATTCCCTAGGATTGTATTCCCCATGGCTACAGATACTCTGATCCCAGCGTTTTTACTATTTGTTACTACATTTCCGTTAACAGTGTTAAAGTGAGCAGAGCCAGTTATCTCAATACCATAACTGCTATTAATTATTGTATTGTCGTCAATGAAGTTGTATCGAGAATCAAAGGTTAGTAGAACGCCTTCTTCATTATTTGTTATAGAGTTTTCTTTGATGGTGTTATGACTAGAATAAAACATATGAATGCCAAGGACGTTGCCTGAGGCATTCACATTCGTTATAGTAGAATTGGTAGTGGACACGAATAGTAAGCCTTGTACATTGTTTTCAGGTAAGTCTAAGTTTTTCACAGTAATATTATTTGAGTTTACAAGACCGAGGTATCCTAAATTTGGGATGGAAGAGGGGTCTATGACTAGGTTTTTTTGATTCTTTAAATAATAAATCGGCTTACCGTTTATCATGTTGGAAGCATCGATGTCATGGATATAATATGAAGGTTTCCAGCCAGAAACTCCAAAGTTATAATAGTTACCGGTTATTTTATTATCCCTGAGAGTGGCACCATTACAATCTCGTATGTAAACACCATAATGTCTATTGTTTATTATTATGTTTCCACCAATTGTATCGCCATCTGAAAGGTATAAATGAATGCCGTCATATCCATTTTGTATCGCGAATTCCCTAATATCAATATTATCTGCATCCACATAGACAACCGTTCCGGTCCCATTTCCGTCAATAATAGTAGTACTTTTATTTTCTCCAATAAGCGTCAAATTATTCTTCGATATAGAAATATGCTCATAGTATGTTCCTGAAGATACAAAGATAGTGTCTCCTGGATTAGCTGCATTGATAGCTTCTTGAATTGTTGGATAATCATCTGGAATTATTATTGTGCCAAGTAGTACTACATCCGCGAAGACATAGTCGCCATTTACAGTGACAATCGGTGGATCTTCAGAGATGCATGCGCGCCCAGCATATTTGATTGAGAAGTCGGTAATTGTTCCTGTGGTAACACTGCCTCCGTCGTAAACTCTTATGAAAAACGACCGGTTATAGACTGTTGGTACAACGTCTTTGAACTCTGTAATGTCAAACAGGATGTTATTGGAACAGAACGGATAATCCCCACCGTCTATCAAGTTACTGAACGATTTTGTTGCAACAGGACTACCGTGGCTGCCCATGCCAACCGAAATGTCACATTCGCCTCTCTTGGAATGGTCTATGCGGAAAGAGGAAACTAATTCTGGTTTGTAGCCTATTATGTCACGATAAAACATACAGTATCCGACACGTTGCTTCATAGCTTCGTAAGATATCCAATAACATCCATCAGGGATATTCTCCCATCCCCCTTCTCCCCAAGAATTCGCTATTTTGAAAGCTCCGTAGCGTAATTCCCCGCCTTCTGTATATTCAATGTTGTCATCATATCCAACTATAGTATTTGCATGGTTTGTATCCGGATTCACGTAATTATCTAGTGTCCAAACATCTTCGCTTGTCAAGCTAGAATACTGGTTGGCATCTACTGCTATTACTGCAAGATGATCGGAAGTTATCCAATTTTTAAGACTTATTAAATCATCATACGTGTTAAGCTCCATATATTCAAACCCGCTGCTATTGCCACGATACAAAGGTGCTTCTCCCCAAGCTTCTTCAGAAGGCCAGCTCGTTGAACCACTTGGGTCATAAGGCATTTTCTCCCAAGAGCTGGCTCCAAGGGCGCATACCAAGTTAATTGCGTCGTAGAAGGAGGAGCCATTATCTATCCCCCCATTGATTAAGTGATAAATGAAATCTGGGCTGAATATTCGGTCTTGGTAGGCTGGAGTTGGGTATCCATAGTATCCTCCCACCCATTCCGCCCCAGATAGATTCCATCCGTGTTCCTTGGCCTCCTGGAAAGTCTTCGTGTAGTATCCCACTGCCCACGCCACGCAAGAGCCTTCTCCATCCTGGTGTCCTATTGGTGGAAACCATGGTTTAGTAGTGTGGTCTACGCTTGACGGAGATTGAGTTATTTGACTAAGCAGAACCTTTTCAACAACATAAATCTCGTCTACAATCTCTGTCCACTCCTCTTCTGTTGGCGGATGCAATCCTGTTCCATGACCATTAATTATCTGATTATAATTTCTACCTTCTCCCCAAACTCCAACTTTGAGTTTCAATTTTTCCAGCTCAAGAGCCGTAATTCTATTTTCAAAAATCCTTACTTGCTCTTTGGTTCTTTCTTTGTGAGGGTATGTTCCATTCTTTGTAAATAGCGCGTTGTAAACCGAAGAATACTCCGCTTCGCTTGTCTTAAGGTCGGCTTTAACTGGTTGAATGTTAAATGTTATGGTTAATGTGCTTGCTAGAAACAGCGTCAATATTAAGCCTGCAATTAATTTTATCAAAACAATTCTCTTAAACAATTTAAATCTCATATTATACCGTTAATTATTATGGAATATAATTCTTATAAGATTTTGTCCAACATTGAGCCATTTATCTGTTTAAACATTCCTTAGCTTAAAACTCGTAGGTTCTTGTGTTATCAATTGTTAAAGCAGACTGCCTTCAAACCCTTTATAAACAATAAACATGTAGCTTCGCAGAAGAAATCCGATAGATTACACATAAAGGTTCCGTACCCTTATTGACAATTCAGATTCTTATTCCATATCTAAAATTCATAACAACTTTTACCCAATAAAAAACCATCAGTTAACTTGCCGACGCTGGAAACAATAATAAGTTTGTAACGGTCACTTAATTGATTAAACAACAGAAACTTCCTGAAACAGGGACGTGGACGTTTGAAACGGAAAACTTTCCCCGTCGTCAGCATCGGTTTCTTGATAATCATCCTCTTTCTCTCCTCTCCGCAGTTTGCTTCCCCCTCTGGGCTCCAAAATGAAGAAAAGGCAATCAACATTCCTCGAGTTTATGAGCAGTTGAGCACCGTCCTAAATGAGCAGGTGGTAAATCAAGGAAACGCATTAAAAATTTTTTATTCAAACGGCAGCTCCCATCTTCTTCCCATAGGCTATGATGGACCCTTGGCGTTGAGCACAATAAATGTAGGTAACTCGTCAACAACGATGGTTTTCGTTAACGACCAAGGAAAAATCGACAGGTCCCTGCTTAATGTGACCCTCCTAAACCAATATGGTTACCTAATTAACAACAAGGTAAGGGTGATTATCCTTGTCGGTGAACAAATCACCCACGAAACCTACCTTTTTTCTAACGTGCCCTCTGCATGTAAAGAGAGTGTCATGAGCGCTACTAAGAAGCTTAACGGCACCGTTGAAGCGATGTACACTCCTTACTTGCCCTTGGTGGCCGTTACCGTCCCATATGGGAAAATCTTCGATTTGGCTTCCCATGCTTCTGTAGCCCATGTGTGGCTGGATGACCGTTATCGTGTCTGCTTAGATGAAAGCGTACCCTTGATTAAAGATCCAACCCGATGGTCTGCTATCGAGTCTAATTACGGAAGGGCAATCAACGGATCAGGCGTGAAAATCGCCGTTTTAGACACGGGTATAGACTCGAATCACCCTGACTTTTTCTTCCCAAACGGCACATCAAAAATCATTGCCAACGTGTCATTTGTTCCTGACGAAACCACTAGAGACGGGTATGGCCATGGAACCCACTGCGCCTCCATAGCCGCTGGAACTGGTAGAGCAAGTGGGGGAAAGTATGTGGGAGTGGCGCATGATGCTTTGTTGATGGCTGTTAAGG
>Ga0315312_1000464_pt1 | contig 47603 bp, 47 predicted proteins | sample TDP7_MG_FD_203629 | JGI IMG/M metagenome (GOLD analysis project Ga0315312, IMG submission 203629) | Freshwater sediment microbial communities from Lake Towuti, South Sulawesi, Indonesia - TDP7 | ecosystem: Environmental > Aquatic > Freshwater > Lake > Sediment | place: Indonesia: South Sulawesi... | reverse complement strand
TATATGCTTACATATGTAAGGCTCTTGAAGCACACGCGTGAGGAAGGTGGCGTTTGCCCTCGATATTGAAGCGACAGACCATACGTGAAGGCGAGAGAGATTTCGTCAACGAGGTAATAGAGCATGGTTCGAGGATCTTTCCGAAGGACGACATGGCAACGCTCAGGGCCTGCATACAATGTGGCACGTGCACTGGATCATGCCCATCGGGGAGAAGAACGGCTTGGAGAATAAGGCAGATCTTCTTGAAGACTCTCACAGGGCTTAGAATGGACGCGCTCGCAGCCGAGGACCTTTGGAACTGCACCACATGCTACACCTGCCAAGAACGATGCCCACGAAAGGTCAAGACAACGGACATAGTGCGCACGTTGCGAAACCTTGCTGTAAGAGAAGGCCACATGCGTCAAGACCATGCCAAGGTCTGTCAACTTGTCTTCAAGTATGGCCATGCGGTGCCGATAAATGACGATGTGAAGGCAATCAGAAAACGCTTGGCTCTGCCTGAAGTTCCGCCAACGGTTCATCAGTATCCCGAGGCTCTCAAAGAAGTCCTAGAAATCCTAGAAGTAACCGGATTCAGAGCACTCGTGGAAAGGAAGGAGTAGCCACGATGCAGAACTACGCCTACTTCCTCGGATGCATCACCCCGAACAGGTATCCCGGAATAGAAATAGCCACCAAGAAGTCCCTCAGCGAGTTCGACATCAACTTGCTTGATGTCAAAGGAGCCTCCTGCTGTCCGGCGCCGGGTGTCTTTGGGTCCTTCGATCTGTGGACTTGGTTGGTCGTTGCGGCAAGGAATATCGTGATTGCTGAGGAGATGAAGGCTGACATTATGACCACCTGCAACGGATGCTACGCCACCCTCCAAGAGGCGAATCATCTCCTGAAGCATGATGCGAATTTGAGGAATCGTGTCAACAAGTCTTTGGGGAAAGTTGGAAAGCAGTATCAGGGCTCTCTAAATGTCAAGCATGCGATAGAGGTTATCAGCGATGACGTGGGATTCGAACGCATCGCGAAGAAGGTCACAAGGCCCCTCAAAGGGCTCAAGATTGCCGTACACTATGGTTGCCACTTCTTGAAGCCCAGCGAAACAAGGATGCACGGATCTGTAGAGAGGCCAACGGTTCTGGATGACTTCGTCAAATCTCTGGGTGCGAAAAGTGTCGACTACAAGGACAAGCCCATGTGCTGTGGGGCGGGAGGAGGCGTAAGAGCCGCAAATCTCGAGATAGCACTAGACATGACCGCTGAGAAGATAGACAATATGGTTGATGCTGGCGCGGATTGCTTGATGACTCCCTGCGCCTTTTGCCACCTTCAATTGGACCGAGGCCAAGTAGAGCTGAACGAGAAATATGGAAGGAAATACCAACTGCCCGTTGTTTTCATGACTCAGCTGTTGGGCTTAGCGCTTGGGATGGACGCACGAGCACTAGGACTTTATGACAATGCGATCTCAACAGAAAGCTTCCTTGGGAAAGTCCCGTAAGCTGATTTCTCAACTCATGATCGCTACCTTCCTAGTGTATTCACTGCGACATGCTCGTTCTGTGAAGAATGTAACCATGTCCTGGTCATTAGGAACACTTTCCTTTGTGGAGAATGTGCAAAGGTGACTGGCAACCGCGACCTCAGGCGTCGCCATGCATTCTCGATCTTCAATCCTTTCTGGAAAGCGCTCGCTCGATTCCTAGCAGGCAGATGCGATAAATGTGGTCGCGAAAGACTGCTTTCAATCTTCGATGTCTACTCAGGAGATTCATCGTCTTGCTGTGAAGGCTGCATAATGGCATGCATCGTGCTGATGCCCTTGGTCCGATTCTTGTTCCTCCGTCTCGGGCTTGATGATATTGCGATCAAACATCTGCTGAAGGACCCACTTATCCGCAAATGCATGCTCAGCGTTGCCGGAGGAATCGCCAACTTCGGATTGAGATATCCCCAGCCGACTGGCGCTCCGATAACCGTTGTCTGGAACTTCACTAATAGATGCAACCTAAACTGTCTGCACTGCCATCAAGACTCTTCGCCAACGTCTTCCTATCCGGAGCTAACAACTTCTCAGGCCTTCGAAGTAATTGACAATATGAGTGAGGCAGGTGTGGCCATACTGACCTTCTCTGGAGGTGAGCCATTGCTTCGTACTGATCTTTTCGATGCGGTCAAGAGAGCCAACGACAACGGTATGCTATGTACAATTGCATCAAACGGAACTCACATGACCCTTGACGTAGCGAAAAGGCTGGCTAACGTCGGCATTAAAAGAGTTGAGATAGGACTAGACGGGGCTAGTGCTGAAACTCACGATTTCCTGAGAAACAAACATGGAAGTTTTGAAGCGACGGTTGAGGGGATAAGAAATTGTTCTACGCTGGGCTTTGACGAGTTAGCCGTCACCATGACTCTGCACTCGAAGAACGTCAATGAGTTGGAGGAAACCATGAGCTTGGCAGAACAGCTCGGAGCAACAAGGTTCTACTTGAACCGGCTCATACCTGCCGGCCGTGGAGTAGAAGCCATACATCTCGATGTCACACCGGCAGAGAAGATTAAGTCTCTGGAAGCTTTGTACAGCAAGTTCCACAAGAGCGTCACAGATGGATCTGGCATGCAATGCTACGCCCGAGGAATGACATACTATTCCCGCTTGGGCTACGAGCGTTCTGGGGGTAAGGTCTTCACAGTGAGTGAGGCTTTGTCGGGATATGAGAAGATGTTTCAGGGCAAGTTCGGATCTGAGGTTTCGAAGATTGTGCGGAGGCTTGCAAAAGGTTTTGGCGGATGTTCAGCCGGTTTGACATACGCGGGCCTTACTGCCTCTGGAGACCTTCTTCCATGCGTTCCAGCTCCGATAAAGCTCGGCAATCTTCTTGGGCAACGGCTAGGGGAGATCTGGGTTCACAATGAAATCTTGAACCGCATCAGAGACCGAGAAGCTATGGTAGGTTCCTGCAAGGTCTGCACCTACAGCGCTCTGTGTGGCGGTTGTAGATATACTGCATACATTACGTGTGGAGATTGGCTGGGCCCCGATACATCGTGTCCTTTCGGCCCGAATATCTCAAATGCCTAAGAATCACTGCCCGGCCGCTCTGAAACTGTCCTTTGCCCGTGATCGTCTGAGATTCGTGACTTGCCTAGGCTACAGGAGATTCGCCTTGCGCAAGTTTTCTCTGATGGCCTGTCCGGTTTTCTGAGCCCAAGCGCGAATCGTTGCTGTGTCAGTCCCTATGCAGAAGTCGCGGCAGCCTAGATCTATCCACTTTTGCATGTCCTCGACGTCGCATTCGGCTCTGATGCGTATCCCTTTTCTCTTCGCTACTTGGTAGCTTCTCTCCATGGCCTCTGTGATCTGAGGGTTCTTGTATCCTTCACCAGGGCGACCTATTGAGATGGAGAAGTCGCTAGGACCGAACTGGATCATATCGATGCCGGGCACGGAGAGAGCTTGCTCGATATCATCTGAGAGGCTCTTGCTTTCAATCATGATAGCGATGACAATGTCGTCGATGAACTCGACGTACTCTTTAAGCGTCACGGGTCGCCCTCTTACCATTCCGTAGCCCATCACTCGGCCATATTGGATTCCGTTGATTCCGCCCTGAGGTATGAGCTTCACGGACTGGACACTTTTCCTTACGTCATCCGTCGTTCGACAGTCAGCAAAGAGCATTCCCGTGAAGCCTGCCTGAATGGCACGGGTCGCGATGAAGGTTCTGGGTTCCTGATCTATCTTAATCATGGCATCCATGCCAGTGAGTTCACAGGCCCGCGCGAGGTTTTCAAGGTCGTGAAGTGTATATGGGCCGTATTGGCCGGTGAATTCCGCGTAATCGAATTGCTGAGTGTTACCTATTATCTCAACGAGATTGGCCCAAGTGCAGGCATAGCGGGTTCCAATCGTGGGCTTTCCTTCTCTGATGAGTTCTCTCAGCTTGTTTCTCGGCATCATTCAGGCTTTCCCTCACATAGGAACATCCACTGTCGAACTGATTTAAGGGCTCCCGAGGTCAGTTCTCGTCGACTGTCTGGACCAATCAATTTAGAGGTTCTCTTCGCGGAATGGCAAGACTGATCAGTCAAGAGCACGTCGAGAACAGAGTACGGGTGGAGCGAAGGGATGTCGAAGACTAAGCAGAAGAAAGGCGTACCTGCTCAGCCAAGAGTGCTGGTGAGTGCAGAGGCGCTGAGAGCTTTCTGCGCTCAGGTCTTTGCGAAGTTGGGGGTTTCGCACGATGACGCAAAGATCACTAGCGATGTCCTAGTTGCGGCGGATCTTCGAGGCGTGGACTCTCATGGGGTGGCACGCCTATCTCGCTATGGGAACTACTTGAAGGAGGGAAGGGCTCGCGCTCAATTCGAAGTTCGTATCGTTCATGAGACATCTTCTACGGGGGTGATTGATGGAGGTGCCGGCCTCGGACCACCTGTTGCTTACCGAGCAATGCAGCTCGCGATTTCCAAGGCAAGAGACAACTATGTTGGGTTTGTTTCGGTTCGGAACTCGAACCATTTCGGCATAGCAGGCTACTATGCTATGATGGCTTTGGAACACGACATGATCGGGATATCGACAAGCAACGCTAAGCCGGTTGTCTTGCCAACCTTTGGATGTGAAGCCATGCTCGGCACCAACCCCATTAGCATTGCAATTCCTGCCGGTCGTGAGCGTCCGTTCGTGCTTGACATGGCAACGAGCACTGTTGCTCAGGGAAAGGTGGAGATATGCGAGCGCGAAGGGAAGCCAATTCCCTTGGGATGGGCAACAGATGAGAAAGGCCGACCGACGAGTGATCCCACTTTAGTCCTTAGGAACATAGGAGACCGGATAGGCGGAGGTCTTCTCCCTCTGGGCGGTATGGGAGAGGAATCGGGCGGTCATAAAGGGTACGGCCTTGCACTTGTTGTGGATATTTTCACTGCCTTGCTATCTGGAGCAGCGTTTTCAGACCTGACTTACCCTGTGGACAAAAATGATCGTCCGCTCCCTGCGAATATCGGCCATTTTCTTGGAGCAATTAGGGTGGATGGCTTTCGACCACTGTCCGAGTTCAAGGCGACGATGGACGGTCTCATTCGCCGCATTAAGAGCTCTTCAAAGCTGGAAGGCGTTAACCGGATCTACATTCACGGTGAGAAGGAGTTTGAAACCTCAGAGCGGAGGCACAGAGAAGGCATACCTCTATGCCATGAAGTCGCCCTTGACCTCCAGACAATAGCAAAAGATCTTGGCCTGCGCGCTCCGTTTTGATTACAGGAGGAGGCGTCCACCAAGGTCGATTGCTGACCGGCAGGCAGTATCCTGCATAGGGGTTGTGATGGTGAAGCATTCAATGAGACCTTTTGCTGCCCTGTTCTTCCTAACTATTCTGGCCCTGTATTCGATACGTGGTGTGCTCGGCGCCATAGAGATTGCCTATGATGATGGAAGGCCTGAGACCACAGCTTCACTGGATGTTGGCATGCATTTGGCGGTCAAGTTCTCGCTTCCGCCAGGTATGTCGAGAGCCAAGTTGGTGACAGCTAGGATATTCAAGGCTGGTCGGAGTGGAATCGAGATGATAGTTCACATCTTGGAAAGCGACGGAGCGAAGGAGCTAACCATGCCCTTCAATGTCAGCTTAGCTGCAGAGGGTGCTTGGAGCGATGTTGATGTAAGTGCGCGAAACATCCTTGTTTCAGAAGGTTTCTACATTGCTGTTGAATACTTGATGTACTATGACCCTTTGATAGGTCGAGACACAAGCAACCCAAAAGGTAGATCGTATTACGGCCACCCTGGTTCTTGGAACTTAGTTGACAACAGTGAGAATGTTATGATCAGGGCAGTCATAGAACATCAAACCACAGCTACATCAGTCTTTACTGGGACACCTGTGGCTGAGGACATACTCATCGTCTTTGTACCATATCTCTTCTTAGCGTGTGCTGTAACAATGATACTCGCGGCATTGTTGGTGAGGAAGAACTATGATAGGCGAATCAGTGAGGAAGAGTCAACTCTCGCCCCCAGGAGACGGCACGTGACCGTAGTCACGCAGTAGTCGTAAGTCGGCTGTGTCTCTCTGGCAAATATGATTGCCTTGTTCCAGCTTATCATACTTCTCACCTTCACAAAGCCGTCAACTTTGTGTATGTTTAGAGAGAGTAGGTCCTCTTCGTTTCGAACGAACAATCTAGACTTACTGCTCAAGCCGCACCTTTGAAGCAGCTGATTGGCTTTGCTATCTTGCTCCTTCTCACCTTTGCCTAACATGCTCTGGCCGTCTTCTAGCAAGAAAATGGGCACGATCTTTGCAGCTTTCTTACATGCCTTCAAAGGATTCCCCAATGATCGCCACTAATGGTCCGGCGCGTGCTTAAGGCATCATACCTTCGTACCTCGGTCCTCCTCAATCGTACTGGACACCGCAAGCATCCTAGCCACTTGTAGCCGAAGTTTCCATGCTGTCTTCCTGAGTCCATGCAGATGCTGCTGAAGTGGTGCGGGCGCTGTGGCTCGAATCGCTGGCAGTAAATCTTGTCGCTTTGGAAGATAGAACGTGATCTGCAGTGATGGCGGGACCGGGAGGATCTTGATACGCGATAACGCCTAGGTTAGGGACATTGATGGCTGGGATTGACGTTCTGCATGCGCGAACCGCCCATGTGCTCCCATTTTCTGGATAGTCAGATCGCTTCGTGACCGAGACCACAAGCGTTAAGTTAGCCCTGTGGGATTAATCCCGCAGGCGTTACCTTTGCCGCGAGCGCTAGACGCCGGAAAGGCGGAAGAGCTGACTGGCATAGTGGAAGCCCTTGATAATGCCGCTTCGTTCAGGAACATAATGCGAGAGGCCGCACGTGTCGGCGTCTTCAAGGAGCACAAGACTTTGCGGCGCTATCTGGATCTTTTAGTTGATGGAAAGGCCTTAAGGATGCGAACTCGCAGCGTGGGGTCTGTCAACCTGCAACAACTGTACACCGTGAATTCGAGGAAACCTGAAGTCTATGTCGGACTTGCAGCCCTTCGAAGGTATGGCCTGAATTGGGAGATTCCCGAGACAGAGTTGCGACGGGTCCGGACAGACTTTGACGGACTCGTGCGTTCGAGAGCACTTGACTCGGCCTTGATGGCGTCAATTGAGGATTGTCTCATTCGGGAGTTTCATAGAGACATAGGCAGAAAGTCTGGCATGATCTCATTCGTCATCGCAATTGTATCAACAAGAATCTTGGATCTTCCCTACTTGCTTCGACGGGCTGACGAAATGCGTCTAGGAATCACTATCCGTCTGTTGTTCAAACGTATCCTAGAGGTTGTATCTTCAAGAGAAACTGACGTAGCCGCGTCGGTCTTCATGGCTGTGAGGGAGCATTTCTTGAAGATTGCGAGACAGTACAGCCAATCGGGACTTTGGAAACTTATCGATGAAAAGGGAGTTGGAAACTTCGGTTTCCGGACAGTAAGCAGCCTGAGCGAACATGAGATCATTATGGCAGCTGGGAAGCAGCTCGGAGTGACAGGCTGATTGCAGCGTCCAAGAGAAATCCGCGCAGCTCCTAAGGAGTGGATACCAGTGCTTCGTGTAGCGTACTCGTTTCTACGCGGGCAGGGGATTGGCGATCTCATACTGTATGGGTCCCAAGCCATGTCAGTGTACATGAAGAACCCCATGCGAAGCAAGGACCTCGACCTTCTCTCAAGCCAGGTGAGTCTTCGCCAAATGGAAGCATTGGCTGACAGGCTCTCGGAAATCGATGAGGTCCAATACAAGACAACCACTGCCCAAACAAGAAGATTCAACGATAGAAAGATGACAACCTATGCCATAGAGCTGCGAGTGAGCGGAAAGCCATTCTTCGTTGAAGTATTCGACAGGATCTTGGATGGCCGGCCTCTTTCAATTCTCCAACCCTATGTCGTACCAACAAAGCGGTGGACCATTGATTTCTGGTCACCGACACGTGAAGCCATAGTTGCTCTTCGTCTCGCCTTCAGGCAGCCAGAGGGCATCACACGCCTAAACGCGATGCGTCTGAATAGTCTCATCCAAGAGAATAGGCGATCCTTGGACTTCGAACAGGTGGCAAAGATCGTGAAAGAATGGGGAATAGAGAGCTGGGTGGAGAACAATCTTACCCAGCTCTATCGCCGACACAGAATTCGCATTCTGAATGACAGGAAGATCGTTCCGGGAGTCGAACGTAGGATCAAAGTCTAGCAGAATTACGTATGCTCAGCCGTATTCCTTGAGCTTGCCTTCAGGTATCTCGATCGCGAAACGGCAACGCAGATCCCCGCGGAGGACGCTCTCAAGAACCTCGACTTTGACCTCTTCATCGAAGATTACGTCAAATAGGAACTTCTCGAAGCCTCCGCTGCAGTAGCACCAAGTAGGGGAGATATTTGGCTCTCCCTTCGGTATGACTGCCCTGACTAGGGGGCAGTGGCAGGCATAGTACCTTTTCATCGTCGGGTCTGTCTCGTTCAGATATTGCGTGGGAGAGTATGGGAACTTCGTCACATAGATCTTGTTCCCTTGCCGGACTCCCGAGAGTATCTCTTGGCTGCTTCTGACGAAGTCAATGACCTGAGGCGTGATCTCCTGTTCGTAGAATAGCCTGCCTTCCGCCATTAGTCCTCCCAGCTTGGCGATCATCCTCCTATGCCGGTCCTTCAGGAACTCGTCAATGCTCCCGAGTTCAAGAAATCTCTCTCTTTCCTCTCTCCGGCTCTCAGCTGGTATCTTGTGATTGTTGCCGGCGAGAGCCTTCTTGCACATCTCCGGGGAAAGCTCTCTCTCAAGTCTCTTCATCACGGAGTGTGTCACAGCGGGGTATTCCTCTTGAGGCGATCCAAGGGGAGGCAGCTCGACGCCATCGAAGACTCTCTTCCTCGTTTCTTCGCCAGCTATGGCCGCAACTCTGTCAGAGATTGTCGGCAGGACATTTCTCGCTCCGAGAATCCCCGCAAAGTAGACGTAGAAATCATTCTTCTTCACCACGTAGCTGTAACGAGCCAATGCCGACAGCCTGTCGGGCGAGTTCTTTCCGTGAGCCATCAGAAGCGAAACATATTCCTTCACGTCCTCAACCGTCGCTGATTCAAATGCCCTTTCCCTCACTCGCAGGTGTTCCTCGAATTCGCTGACTGCTGAGATAGCCAACTCGATCTCCTGCTCTGCAAGCTTGCGTTTCATGCAGTAATCCCGAAACTCCTTCTCGCGCATCAGTCACCACTTCGAATCTCCCCCTCAAAGATAACTCAGCTATATGATATGATCGATGAGGAACTGCACCGCCTGCGCTTCAATGGATGCGTGCGTTTGATTTGAAATGAATCGCCAGAGACATCAATTGTGTGTGCGCACCATCCTGTACACACACGACACCACCAACGAGAAACGACGATTCAAACAGCGCGGGCGCTCCTTGTGCATCCATAGGTCTATGTTGTGAATCTGGTGACTCAGGCGTAGATGTCGCCTTCGCTCGTGGTCTCTCACTCTTTCAGCCTCTTCTCTTTCTTCTTCGTCGTGGAGGCTGCCGATCTCTGCAGAATCAAGATGGGGAAGAAATATCACTAGTCGTGCGCGCTACGCTTCAAACGTCATTTTGAACTCTTGTCGTTTGCTTCTGACATATGCTGTTGACATATCTTCCAGTCCCCATCGCGTTTCTCTAGGACACCTGTCCATCGAATGTCTTTCGCGCCCCAAGGTCTTCCATCGAATTCTCCTTCGTCGTCCACTATGGCTGAAAACCAGGCCACCTCCCTCGTCTTCGAGATTACGATATTTAGGTTTCTGATGTCAAATCCTTTAGCTTTGTTTCGTGGGTCCATCCATCTATCTAGGAGCTTTTCAAACTGGCTCCATCCTATGACGGTGCTCTTGGAGTCTGGATAATATGTGAAGAAGTCATCATCTTTCGCAAAGATGCTTTCAAAGAGAGTTCGATCTTTGGTCAGAGCCCATGCGAAGGAATCGTGGATTATTCTGGCAATTTCGTACTCATCTTTCGTCCCATTTGAAGTCGGCATATCTAGTCAACATGAAAACACTTTTTCTTGACTTATAATATCTCCGCGCGCGTGAGCCTAGAAGTGCGCAACCAACTATGATAGAGTGTCAGACATGATGATCGCATCCTGATGGCTTTGTGTCATCGTCTGTCAAGCCTGGAAAAATAGCGCGGGTTGGGTGCATTGGCCGCTGATACCTAATTCTTGTTCTTCCTTTTCTTCCTCTGTTGCCTTTGCTTTCTGTCCCACAGAAGACATCGCTCCATGGACAATTTCGGGTCGGGGTTCTCTCCAGCCGACTTCTCTTTGACCCATGATGCTGTGCCGATCTTCTTTCGATAGACGAGCTGCCCCGCCTTGTAGAAAACTCTCCAAGGCCCTAGAGCTCGGCTGTACTGACCGAGGAAACGAGTACATGGAAATCCGGCACATTCGCCGCAATGCTCAACTTTCTTCTTTATGGTGCAGGAGTATGTTTTGCATCGGCCCCATGAAGGACGGCCGCCCGAAGGGACGCAGCCTCTGCAGTCTTTTCCGTAGTACAAGCACTCGCCGCAGTACAGACCGCACGGTGACGCCAGATCGTTACTCACCATGTCCGTCATCGGAATCAATCTGTAGAAGCTCTGACTCCCCTGACTTGGTGTTCAGTCTGACAAAGACCTCAGGATAGTATTGACCGTGATTATCCAGTAGAACGTGGTTGGCAGTCACAAGATATATGAAGAAGCGCTCCTTGTTTGTTTCACCTCTTACGCCGACGAAGAAGCCAGTTCCATTGGGTTGCAGTTGACCTGATACATTTCTGACGAATACAAAGGTCACTATTTCCTTGAGCTGATCAGGGATTGTTGTCAACCGTTGGCACCGAGGTCCCACTAAGGGAGAACTCCGATCGCCAGAATCATTAGCCATGTAAGCCTATTATTGCTTACTCGCCCATGAACTTGGTTTGGGTATAGCACTTCCGAACTCGCTTCTGTAGCCGCTAGAGTGGTGGGCCGGGCCGGATTCACAACGCTAAAGCAGAATTCTGAAGATTTGGGAAATACGCGACTAGCTAAGGGTTCGCATCGACTCCTGTGGAACATCTCCTGTTCAGGATTCAGTCAATGTATATCGCAGAGAATGTGGTCTCCAGAGATATCGTGAGTGTTGTCACATCTGGAAACGAGACGAATATTGATGAGATCTATAGCTTTGCTGGCTTCTCAGCGTACCTCTTCGATAGATGTTCCATTTCATATACCAGGCGAAGGAGTTCTGCAGTGAACATCAGCGTGCTTTCCGAACGTTCCCTGCTAGGTTTCTCCAAGAGATGAGCTGCCTTGTTTCCATGTTGCCTAATAAGATCTACCCAACCTTTCATTGGTGGTGTAACAAAGCCTAGTCTCTCAAGATAGGACAAGTAACTGGAAAACGATTCCTCCTCCTTCGCTCCCTTCTCTACTGCAACATGCATCAAGATCTTCCTGCATGTCAGTTCACACGAAGTATAGGCATTGACCGACATGCAACGTCTAGCCTCATCGTATGCCTCCAGTGTATTGGTTGGCATCCCTTCAATATCAGGACCAAAAGGAACACCGGGATGGACAATCCCATTAGAATCACGAACGGAGCCGCCGCCGCAAATAGGACAAGCTAGCCACAATATCCCCCGATAGAGAGACACCACTGCGCCCGAAACTTCTCTTTTACAATGTCCACATTTGAAAGGAAACCAAGATTCCTCATCAGAGCCATCCTTGTGCGAAACACGCCTATGGCCCTCAAAGACCATGTGGAATACCTCCACAACACTCTCACAATGTTCAGGTACAACAACATTCGGTCTTAGGGATGCTCAGCTAGATCCTGCAAGGCTGAGAGGAGTGCTTGGAGAGATTTCACAACACATGACCAGAAGATTCTTGGCGCTACTTGGAAGCCATATTTGATGATCTTCCCATGATTTGTCTAGGACCTCTGACTGTTCGGAGATGGCTTCCGGACCTATATCAAACACTTGTCTGCCAAGCCTTCAAAGAGAATCTGAAGAAGGAGCTTTGTCTAGGCGATCAACTCCAACACATTCAGAAGTCTTGAGGATCGAAATCGAGGCAAACCTTGCCGGAGAAGCGATGACTTTCAGCAACTGAGGATTCGAAGACATACTACTGAGAAGTCTTCCGCCCCACCTCTAGTATGAGATCCTTGATCGGCTTCAAGTCGTCCGATGAGACCCAGTTACCTAACTTCATCTCATTGACGAGTGTTCGGCGAAATGCGACATTCGATTCGGCGTCGTAGAGGTCGTAATTGGAGGCAATATTGAGTATTCTTTCTACAAGTCTTTGAGTATTGACGCGATTCTTAGATAGGGTCCACTCTAGTTGCTGGCGATTCTTGAATGAGCAATTCATTAGATCATCGGCCAGGCCTAGTGCGGAAGTCAAATCATCTGCTCTGCCGTGCTGTGAGAACAACTGTCTATAATGGTCACATCGTGCATCTATGTCGTTTTGAGGGTCGTGCCCCACCTGTCTTTGGAGACGGTAAAGCGGAGGATGGGTCGCCAGACTGTTGAGTAGACCTTCCAGGAAGAAATCTCTAGGGCGACGAAACATGCCTCTGAAGCCTTGAAGCTTCAGAACCCAATGCCCGATCTCATGGCTTATTATCATGGGCCTGAGACCGGGGAACGATTCCACCCATATGGAAAGAACAGCTCTCGCTTTGTAACTTGTCGGGAAGGCTGTGTTCACTTCATGTGGGGTTGAACGGAATTGAGGATGCCTTCGTCGGTTCTCGACAACGATCTCGATTGATCTGTTGAACTTTCCTTTGCACATTTCATGCCACAGATCAATCATCTTGTTCGTTGGAGAATCAGTGAGTTTTCGAACTTCGCTCTCCAAGAACGGCATAATTCGGTCACCTATGATTTTGTCGCTTAAGAGCACAATATCGATACTCCGCGACATATGAGATAAAGACATCGCAGATCTCTCCTCGGTACTTCTAGAATCCATTAAGAGGATTCTTCGAGACATCAAGGAGGACTGAACTAGGAGTGAAGCCTATCGTATAGGTTGAATCAAGGCATTCTATGCTGCTACTGAGGCCAGCTTGAAGAGGAAGTCGGTTACCGTCTGAGATTTGCCGAGTCCACAATAGTGCAGTCTGGACTGGTGCGGCCGCCGGGTCTCACCATCTCGCAGCTGTGTGAAGAGCGAATCTCCCAGACTCGGCAAATGCATAACTGCTACGCAATCGCAGATAGGGTGGAATTCTTGTTAGCTTGACGGAATCAAGGTCAACCTCGCCTACGCTGTCCACCTTCTGGATCTATCACCAAATCCGGCAGAGTCTAGCATATCTATGAGTTCGTCTTTGCCTTTGTCTAATGTGCGAATCTCTTTGATCGATTCTCTTGCAAAACGGCGGAGTTTCAGGACATCTTCTTGATTGATGTCTGATGAACCCGAATGGACGAGCTTGGATCGTTTGTCATAGAGTTTCTTCATATCTGACATAATCAACGCTGAGTCTTGCTTCTCCTTTCCGAGAAGAACCGCTACGTTCCTAGATAATGTGTGCCTCAATTCAAGACTGCTTCGATTAAGCAGTGCCTCCATGCAAACCATTAGTGCCAGAAATGCGAGATTTCTGTTTGGAACTTCGTAGGATAGCTCGAAATTCTCAAAAGCCAGCTCTAAGAAGGAGTCCCCAAATGGCAGCTTTGTTGCCGTAACGAACGTCTGCAAATCTTGAAGTTCAGAAGAATCTACCGCGTAAGGCTCGCATGTAAGGGAGCGATATGTCTTGCCACTGACAAGCGCTCTCGGATTGGGAGTGTCTGCATATAGGACGTAATACGTCAATGGCATACAGAGGTTTCCTTCCTTGAAAAGCCTCATCAATCTCAGAACGTTGTTCAAGTAACGGTCAACGCATTCATTCGCGAAGCGTGCAACACAGGGCCAGACCTTTTGAAGCTCTCCTTTCGCATCTTCTTCGAGATCGCATTCAAATGAATTGCGGACGAAATAGACCTTCTGTTCTTGATGGCTTACGCACGGCAGTTCCGCAAACAATCTTCTTGCAGCTTCACCAATTCCGACTCTTTCTAGGTGTGAGATGAGTTTTGCAGCCTCATCGTATGGCATCGCCACAGAACGGAAGCCGTGGTCAAATCTCACATTGAGGATAGATGAATCAACGTTTCCCAATACGCCCAGAAACGAGACGATCTCTTTGGTCATCTTAAGGGTCATCTCGTCATGTTTCTTTCCTTTACTATCTGTCAACACCTTCGGGCGTGCGCTAGCGCACACCTACACTATCGTCATGTTAGCCAAAACTTGGAGAAAGGCATTGCGCCAACTAGGTGGGCCGAGCGTGGTCCACACCGTTAGAGGAGAACTCCTCGGATTCAGGAAATGACAGAGACAAGCACCTTGGATTTCTCATTCAGACCTGATCCACGTTTGCACCTTTGCCACTTATCGGATCATGGCACTTCCAATGCCATGAAGAAGCTTGAGGGTTGGTCGACACGCTAAGGGTAGTGACACGACTCGTGAATATCAGGAATTCGCCCTCGCAAACACAGCAGGATGGTGCGGGAGTAGCGTTTCGAAACCGGTTTCGAACCCGTTTTTTCTTCTGTTCCGGTCATCAGGATGGTAGCGGGATAGATGGAGGGGTTTCCTCACGGTTGTCTGTAGCTAGGAACTGTGAGGAGGTGACGTTGGGTTATGGAGATTGCTAAATGTCCTGTGTGCGGTGAGCCCGGAACGATTCATCTGCGTTGGCAGAGGTGTGGCAAGCCAAACTGTAAGTGTGCGCGTGGAGAACTGCACGGGCCGTACCCGGAAGTCAACCACGCAGTGGGCTGGCACATCGATCAGAACGGTAAGGGAGTCTGTGACGATTACAGGTGCTACGTTTCCAAAAAAGCTCTCGCAGCAAAAGAGAACGCGCGTATCCGTTTTCTCATCGCCACTTTGGCACGTAGCAAGTCCATCAAGGAGCATGTTTCACGTAGACGTAAGAAGGGGCGACCCTATCTGATCGGCGAGACACTTGCCAAGCCTCGGTCGGTCGCTGGAACAGGCATTGTGAAGAAGACTCATGAAAGTTCTGGTTGGGGCCAAGCGCGGGAACAGCTACGGGAGCAGGCTTCGAAAGCCATGGTGCCTCAACCTGAACCTGAGCCCCTACCTCTGGCCAAACCTCAACCTGCGCCTGCTGCTGAGAAGCCAGTGGTCCAGGAGCCCAGCAAGAAGCCGTGCCCATATGCCAATGTCGTTGCCAATGTTATTCCTCGCTTCTGTAGTCTCTTTGCTCCGTCAGGTCGCTGTCCAGGGGTGCAGGAATACATCTGCACATATGAACCCGTCAAGAAGCCTGTCAAGCCCATCGTCGTCAAGTTGCCGTGCCCAGAGTATGGTTCAAACTACTGTCGCCGATTCGAACAAGCCGGTTGGTGCCCACAAACAGACTTCTACCGTTGCCGTTCGCCAAAGATAACCTTATAGTGTTCACCCACGATACAATACGCGGCTCAGCTGTAACCCAAGAGTTGCGAAACTCAAATGGGAGAAGCGTAGAGGCCACACAGCGCATGATCCGATGTGAGTCATGCGGCCTGTGAGTAGCGTGAGGGTCAGCCCTTACAGTGGGAGACCCTGAGTCTCACATTGGGTAAGATTGTCTTACCCATTGGGGGAAGATTGAACACGCGCTATCACATAAGGAGGTATTGTTCTACACCTCAGAAATCGCCTGAGAAACATGTATTTCATTTGTAAGATTACAGTCAGAAAACATGGTAGAAGACCGCGGCGGGCCGCCTCCCATGCAGGCGCTCTGAGTGAACCCACGGGGCACTCTAAAGTCTCAAATCCCTATCTTACCAAATGACCTCTTTGCCCTACTCCGCCTCTGGCCTCTCCCTCTCCACCTCTCTGTCTCTCCATGGTTCTATGTCTCTATGCTCTCTGTGTCTTTCCGGTTCTCTATCTCTCCGTTGAGTCTCCCTCTGCTCACTCTAGATGCTTCCTTCCACTCCAGATTCTTCCTCTCTCAATCTACTCTATTCTCTGTGGATTCTGGCATTCTTAGCACTCTTTCTTGGGCAGCGACGCTCTCGTAGAGGCGAGGTGGAGTGGTGTGCCACATCAAGAATGGCAGACCAAACTTCATTGTAGAGAAACGTGATACAATTGAACGCTTATGAAAGTGCACCACTTTTCCTGAGATCTGGTCGAATCCTTGCATTGCACAATCCACACCTCTCAGAAGATCTGCCAGCATCAAAGCGTCGATACGATCCGTCTTGACTTTCGCGGAGGCTATCGCCTTCGTCTTCACAGGATTAGACAAGACGACTCGGTAGCGTTTGGATAGTGTCTCGTAGATGTGATACCAAGTCGATGATGATTCGATCTCGATATTTGCATGATCTATGTCTGCGAAGAACCTTTCGATCTCGCGGACATCGTCAGGTGTCCTTTTCTCCTTGAGAAGTATTCCTCTATCGTCAACTACGGCTACTTGAAGATAGTTCTTATGAACATCCAACCCAACAAACATGGAGATAGAATCGTCTAACCTAGCCTTATGACCGTGCTTCACATGAGTTATTTCGGGAAATGAGAGGTAACAGCCGGTCACACAACCATTCATAAGACCCTCAATCAACATGGATTGAACAACTCCATCAGCAAGCCCAGAAAGGCTTGGGGCAGGTGTAGGTTCGAGAGACCGCACAGCAACAACCTGTAGCAATCAGACTGCCGGCCGTGATCGACGTATCGACCATCGACTTATTTTGTTAAATATGGTTCTTGAGGTATTAGTTCCTATGCGCATTTGCGCAAAAAATCCAAAGGAGAAAATGGAAATTGGATAAGAGAATCAGCGCTGCATTCGTGACGATGCTATTCATACTGGGAATAGTTGCTATGCCTGTAAGCGCCCACTTCACAATGGGCAACCATCAGGCAACTTATCCGTTCCGAAATAGGCATTTTGATCCGCATGTCGATGGGTTGATCGGCTACGTCTTCCCGGGTGGCGGCCTGTTCACAGCAGGTGCACCGGGCTGGTACACTGGCGCAGGAACCTATCCTGGCTACCAGTCTCCATGGCCATACTGGACTGGCGGCGTGAACAACCCGTGGCCAAGCCAAGGCCCTATGGGTTGGTATCAGCTCGACGCGAACAACTATGCGCCCTTCGGCGCCATTCTGACTTCAACCATCAAGGCTGGAACGCCTTTCACCACGATGTGGAAGGCGAATAGATGGGCAAGTGACAACCCGACGATTGAAGGCTTACCGATCGAACACGTCGAACACGCCGTCAAAGGTGACCTAGTTCTGGCCTTCAATGTTACGAAGGGCCAGAAGGATGCGTGGCGTCGCACCTATCCTAGCTGGTATGCAGTCAACTTCACCTTTGCGGAGATTATGATCCCGCCTGAGTTCGCGGTAGGGCTGACTAGGACAAAGGTTGTTGCTTCATATACGAACAACTACGATAACATAGCGATCAGCACGAGGTCACGTGAGGACTATGCCTACCTCCCATACTGGAGGAGGTTGAGAGTCTTCACGGATACGCACGCCTTCCTAGCAGAGGAATTCAGAACAACCGCTACTGAGGAGAAGTTGGATGATGCTCCTGACAGCTGGCTCGACCCAGCTGCGACAGCTAACCCAAGTGCGTTGGCTTTCTCGCCGTGGAAGACCTTCGGCAACATAACCTTCGTCATCAGGGACTCTGCCACAATGGGGAACGTTGACACCGACGAGTGGTTCTACATCAGAATCAACGATGTCACAGCACCAACCATAGCCGGCGCATACCACTTCAAGTTCAGACGCCTCTACGGTCCCGGTATCGGAAGCGTATTCTTCCCACCGGCGAACTGGCCAGTCATCCTAGTGAAGGGTGAGGTTGACCCGGCTATCATAACTGGAACGATCAGGTATGGTGGCTGGAACACAGCCTACTACGGCCTGCCAATCGAGCTACCAGGTCGAGTCCGAGCTGTAGGCATAGCGGACGACCCGTACACCGGCAAGTCGACAGGCAGACCCGTTGAGGCGAGAGGATACTTCGACCGCGACTGGCGAGGACACTATGAGATCGAAGGCGTAGCGCCTGGCGTATACGACATATACGCATCTGCCGCTGGATACCCTGAGATAAAGATCGCCAGCAACGTCAAGATCCTGAAAGGGCAAAGCTACCATATTGACGGCTACCTGACTCCAGGTGTACAAATCAAAGGTACAGTCTTCTCGAAATGCGGAACAGGCGAAGTTCCATGGGGCCTCACAGGCAGCGAAGCTAACATTAAGATAGAGATCTACAGGTCGCTGGAGGAGGCCGCAGGCGTGGAGGCAGCTGCAACATCGACCCCCGCTGTGACATGGTCGCCGATCGGCTATGGCATAGATCCTTGGGCAAACTGGAAGTTCCAGTGGAGCCCCACGCCTGGAGGCACGGCTGTAATGCGAGGCGTAGGGCCGCCTCCTTCATCGCTCGGCGAGCTTGGTTGGCAAGTCACATCGACCAGAGCCAGCTACACTTTCCAGTTCGGAGAGAAGGGAGTCTACGGAGCTGTCGCAGACCTTGTTGGCCATGTGCCCGGGCACCGTGACGCTCAATGGGTGAGCGGTCTAGGCGCAGGCACCTACTGGGTTAGGGCATGGATATACGGCTACGTCCAGACCTTAGCGGACGGAGTAACATTCGAATCAGTGAGCTTCACTGTTCCATCAGTCGAGTGGCCTGGCGATGTCTGGATACCCTTCGACATCCGGCGGTCTAGCTGGGTTAAGAAGACTGTGCACTTCCACGATGTTCCAGGCACATTGGTGGAGGCACCGATCAGATGGGGCCATGCTGACAGATGGGATGCAACGCCTGGCTACTGGAGATACCTAGCAGCCGAACTTGTCGACGCGAAAGACAAGCGTCACGCGTGGAAAGCTGACCCAGTCGATGTAACGCGGAGCAACTATGACATAACAATCCGAGGATTCAAGGAGACCGGAACATGGTACCGCTGGGGCCGAAACTACGGCATCCCCGCGGGCCTGTACACCGTGAAGGCGTACATGTGGGGCTACGTTGAGCAGGTCTTCGAGAAGGTTAACATCGGCCTATGCGGCACCGAGACCGCCATAAGCGACCACATGTACCGAGGCGCCAAATTCAACATAACCATATACAGCAAGGACTGGCAGCACCCAACCGTGGACAAGTACTGGAGCTTCCCATACATGCCCATATACTTGCAGATCTTCGATGAGAAAGGCAAGCAGCTCACACCGTTCTGGGACCAGTACGTGATGCCCTTAACGATGCAAGGCTACATGAACACCTCTGTCGCGGTCTGGCCATACATGTGGAACAACCCAATCCACATGATCAAGTACATATCAGGCAGAGGCCTCGTCTACGGACCAGACTTTGTCCCTGAGAGGAACGCAGCCTACCCATCCAGCTCTTGGTGGCACAACTACTTCGGACCATGGGACATAGACGGCGACGGCCTTCGTGACTACTACTGGTACGTGTACGACGGCGCAGAGAACTACATGCTATACTGGTATGCACGGTACAGCTACGGCGAGGGTTCAACCATAGGCTCCAAGCCTCTGGCCTTCGAGTCAGGTACCTACTCGTTCAAGGCTTTGACATACGGCTATGTGCAGAAGAAGCCTGTCGCAATGGCTGCGACGAAGGGCGACGCCACATCAGACATACTGATCAAATTGACACAGGGCGCAGAGTTCGATCTCAAGTTCAAGTTCAAGCATCAGGGAATATTCGAGGCACTGCCGTTCGACGCCACGATGCGAATACGCATAATTGACGACAAGAAGGCGCTAGTCGGAGAATACTTAACCTCAGACTGGTGGTGGCAACCACAATACGAGTACACCACCAACACGCTGCGCTACACGTGGAACCTGGTACGGACTGTGCCTCCAACGCCACACCCGCAACCAAGAAACATCCACAGAGACTACTGGAGGCTGAACTACATACCGGCGGGCACAACCGAGGTCACCGTCATCATCGCCGGACTACCAGACATGTACAACTGGGTGAACGGCTTCTCACCTGACCCATTCTTCGACATGGGATACGAGGGCAACAAGATAGCGGCACCGTATGGCATCGACGCCTATCCGAACTACAAGGGCGGATGGACGGTCGAAGTCGACATAGTGCCTACAGGAACGCGATACACAGGTCCATTCCCGTTGTACCGGCCATGGATCAACACGGTCTGGTACCATCCGGTGCGTGGGCTACTGATGGGTGAATCGGCGAAGTACATCCCTGCGAACCATCTAGGACCATACGAGCAACGCTACGTCGTAACGATACCCGGCACGCATCTAGGCGGTGAGTCCTCACTCATCTTCGAGCTAGACAGACGCGGCTTCGTGAGCGGACAGGTCATAGGCTACACTTGGAGCGACGACTGGCGCTCCGTCTCATGGACAACGGTCCAGTTCACTGCGGCCGACGGCAAGATCTACGACTTCTACACAATGGACGGACGCTTCGAGGCATGGCTTAGCGCTGGACCATACACAGCTGCGGTGATCTTCTGGTCACCAGCGAAGCAGGAAGGCTACAAGGTCCAGACCATGCCGTACCACGTCAGCGACGGAGCACTAGGAGCCTTCAACGTCTACTTGGAGCAGAGCGGCATACCCATCCCAGAGTTCCCAGTAGCAGCAGTAGTCTTAGCATCGGCACTAGCAGCGTCTCTATTCATACTACGGCGCAGAAAGAAGCAATAGCCACAGGTCCCACATGGGACCTAAACCTCCCCTTTTTTAGGGAAAATCCGAACAAGACCGTTGCCATTCTCCACGTACGGATGAATCCTAGAGCGCTCTTTGTAAGATCGTCACCGTCACAACTTGGACAGGCCTCCAGCCCTCCCTCTTCCTATGAGCCGCCGATCTTGATCTCCGTAGAACGTTATCACACTACTCCGACTCGTCGAGAACAAGAGATACACACAGAACTCGAACTCAGAACTCAAGGTGTGAGAGGTGCCGTGCTTGATGCATTCTCCTCCACCCGCAACGCCGCAGATACTAGGCAACTACGCCTATCAGTCAATCGAAAGGCCTAGGTTAATAGAAGTCGTCGTCCTGATCGAAATCAATAATAAGGTAGAGTACTCTAACTTCACATTCCAGCCATGAAAGAGACGAGTCTAGACAGGATCGTTTCCTCTCTCGCCGACGCACCTAAGCCAGTGGCAACATTAAGCAGAGAGGCTGGGATAGGATGGAAGACCTGTCTGAGATACCTGACAAGCCTGAAGAGGCTCGGCGTCGTGGCGGAACTGAGAACTTCCAAGGAACGGATCTTCTATCTTCAGAACTTTGGGAGGTCTAGGTTGGCAACGATTCCAAGACCCAAGGTCGGCCTAACGTTCGAGTTGGTTCCTGAGAGAGGTCCAGACCCTCGAAAAATAGAGGATCTAAGATGAGTAGGCAGAGATGCCGGCTCTTCCTTATGGAAGAGCATCGATACGGCAAGGAGCCTAGCATTAAGCCATACCCAAAGATACCGTTAGGATTCCATAGACCTGAACTCGATGGCGTCGTGCGAGTCGAGGCATTGTTGGACACAGGCTTCGACGGAGCCCTTATCCTTTCAAGGGCACTATGCAACTTCCTCTCGGAAAAAGCCATCAAACCCGACGGCTCCGAAGAGTTGGACGCTGCCGGAATAGGCATCCCCTGCAACCTATACGAAGCCAACATCCAATTGGCTGAACGATGGTTCAGAGTGAAGGCTCACGCACCGCAGCTAGGCGATCTAGGCACGATCTTAGGAAGAGTCCTGATAAACCGGATCACGTTCTGCCTCAGAGGAGCCTCTTCCCAGCTTCACATATGCAGATAAACGCACCCAATTGAACCAGCCACTAGCACCAGCACTAGCAGCGTCTCTATTCACACCACGGTGCAAAAGAAAGTAGGCCACAGGCCTCTCTCACAGGACCTAACCCCTTTTTGGGGAAACCAGAGGAAGCCTGCTAGCTTTGAGTCCGATTGTGAGGTGCCGCCTTACGAGCGGTCGCAAGTTTGCAGCCGACAATGACGTCAGGACTTATCAAGCGAAATCCATTCAGAAACAAATCGCGTGCTTCGGCGATGTCTTAGACGAAGAGTGATTTCTCGCGTTTTGCTCACGACAACGGATGTCTACGGCCTCTACGCATGCAATTTCGCAAAATGGCCCAGCTTTGGCGAAGTGGCTTTGATCGATACCTATTCCAGCTTTCATGGTGAGCACTCTCTGCGTCAATAACAGCGCAGTCGCATACATCGCTACCCTTGCCAGTACAGCTCCATTAGCCCCAAAGGGTTTAGCCAAGATTGAGACCATGGCTATCTCGACGAAGGCCGATGTGGCGCCAGCCTTGGCTAAGGCTTTGGTTTCGGCTATTGCTTGGAGAGCCGAGGTGTTTATCGCAAGGTAGGCGGGGAGGATTGCTGTCGCGGTCAGAATGGCGAACGGAGTGGCGCTGGTAGCGTAGGCTGGACCGTAAGCTATGGATATGGCCGTGCGGGAAATGGCCGCCAAACCAGCGCCCAAGGGAAGGATCGAGAGGTTGAGTAGGCGACTTGCCGTGCGAAAGATGGGTCTAAGCGCATTCATACCGACACGTGCTTCTTCCGTGGATATGGCGGGAAATATGGCCATCGATATGGCGCCCCAGAAGATAGCCAAGAGCGAGGCCCCACTGACGGCTAGATAGTAGGCCGCGGTGGCGGCAGTCTCGCCCGTTAGCGCGTAAAGGATTGAAACGTCAACCCATCCTTGGGCTAGGGTTATGATGGCGAGAATCCAGATCGGATAACTGTAGGCCAAGATCTCCCCATAGAGCTTGCTTGGCGGATGGAGGGGCTTGGGGAGCTTACGCCAAGTTAGGCTGATGGAAAGGGCGAGGCAGGAGAGCGCACCGAAGAGCCAACCTAGAGCCAGCCCGACGAGGCCGCGGCCCCAATAGGCAAACGCTAAGCCCGACCCCCTAGCGATGAGGAAAAAGGCTATGTTCTGGATCGCCACCCCACTGTACATTCTGAGCCCAAGCATTTCCGCACCAAGAAGCGAAGTAAAATTGAGCAGAGCGGATGTAGCCAGAATCAAGGCCAGCGGCATCGCATGCCTAGCATCGGCACTAGCAGCGTCTCTATTCATACTACGGCGCAGAAGAAAGCAATAGACAGGTCCCTCTCACGGGACCTAAACCTCCCCTTTTTTAGGGAAAACTTCCGTACGAAAAACAAGTTTTTCTCCACCCATGGCGACGGCCACACTGACAACACAGACCGAAATCACTATCACTCCGCTCCGGCCTATGAAGGCGATCTTGATTCTCAGCAGAGTAGTAGCCCTGATGCACCTCTGAAAACGCCGAGTGAAGCTATCCTTATAGAAGTGCCAGAGACAGGAATTAGGGAGGAAGCCGGCCAATGCTAACCTTCGCTATTCAGCCACAGTATCAGGAATTGGCTGAGGAGTACCTCCGGCTAGTAAAGATGCACTTTGGCCACCACCTCTGGTCGGTCTCCTTCTTCGGTTCCGCTGTACGAGGTGAAGCCACACCCGAAAGTGACTTGGATGCTCTCGTGGTGGCGGAAGGGTTACCTCGAGATATCGGCTTGCGTTTCCGAGAAACCAACCCTATCCATGGAAGCCTTAAAGAAACAGAGGCCTATCGCAAGCTGAGATCGCTGGGACGAAGCGGAGCCATATCGGACATCTTTCTGACCCGCCAAGAAGTATTGCAGCATCCTCCAATCCTCTTGGACATAGCGGACCATGGAGTAGTCGCCTTCGATCGAGGGCGCTTCCTCAACGGAGTATTAGAGTCAGTGAGGCGGAGACTGACAGAGCTCGGAGCTCGAAAGATCCTCACCAAAAAGGGTCACTACTGGATTCTCAAGCCCGACGCGAAGCCAACGGAGACGGTCGAGATATGAAGACGACCCGTATGGCGAAAGACTATGCAGCGACTGCAGCATGGCTTCTCAGAGAGGCCGAGAACGCGTTGAAGGCCCAGAACGGTCCAGTCTGCGTCCGCCGACTGCAGGAAGCCCTAGAGCTCGCCTCGAAAGCCGTACTGAGGCGCTTGGCGATTGAGTATCCGCGACAACATGATGTGAGCGACGCCTTGGCAACCGCGTCCGACCGATTTCCAGAATCCCTCAAGGAAAAAACCGAAGAGATTACGCAAGCCCTAAGTGAGCTGGATAGGATTCGAGGCCCCGCCTTCTATGGCTACGAGGCCGAAGGTATACCTCCAAGTGAGGCTTTCACCACAGATTACGCGAAACAGACGCTGAGAAGAGTCAGGCCTCTCGTCAAACTATGCATCGAGTTTGCCGCAGAAGACAGAGACTGATCTGGCAAATCAATCTTCGTTCTAGACAGCCGTGGGCCATAGCCCTGCCTGTCTATTCTGCCTTGACCATCTTCTGAAGTAGCTTCACTCCTCTTCTGAAATCCTCCAATGAGTAACTTGACCTATATCCTTTGGAAACGAGGAGTTGAACCATCTCAGGTATTGTGAGGCCCGCCGTCTCCGCTGCGCCGCTGATCGACGTTTTCCCCTCCACATAGAGCGCTGCCGCCCTTTCCTTCCTAAACTCCGCTATTCCCTTCTCCATGAACCGCCTTATCATAGCCGATCGGTCCACATTCTCTCTTCTAGCCTGCTCCTCAACATATCTCAATACATCCTTGGGCAACCTAACACCAATGCTCTCAGTCTCAGTCAACCTTTCTCACCTCCTCCACAATCATGTCTATCACGCTGTGAGAGAACCATCCAATCCGCTTCAGCTGTAGTAGAGATTCCAACGCCTTTTCTTTGGAAATGACTCCTCCTCTCGCCATGACGAAGACGATTTCCGGTGACGAAATCAAGTTAAGGTTCAGAATCAACTGCAACCCTCTCACCTTATCATCATTGGACGCGATCAAATCTGCCTTCTCTTGGAAGTATAGGGCGACGGATTCCAACTCACCGCCCTTTAACCCATACTTAGCTAACTCTGTTATGAGTTTCCTACCAACCACAGTCACCACAGCAATGTGATTGCTATCCTCGAGTTTCTTGACCACGTATGCATCAGGCCGACTTCTCTCAAGTCCCTTTTCAACGACCTCTCTGTGAACAACTGGCGATATGATGACCCTGCCGAACATCACGCATGCCTCCTTCAAGACAGAAGTTGTTGCTAGGTGGATCAGAACCATCGAGTCCTTGACAACGAGCATCCCAATCACCGTGCACAGTTCCTCCGCTTTGTGCACGAATATAAACGTTGCTGAACACGCCACTCCAATTGCAGCCGGAGCTATCGACACCGGGGGGGGCTCTTCGTACTACGGCGCAGAGAGAAGCAATAGACAGGTCCCAACCACGGGACCCGAATTCTCCCCTTTTTAGGGGAAAATACCGAAGACTGTGCTAGACTCTTGCTTACGCAGGGGTCAGAAAACAGCAAACAGTTAGGACATTCTCTTAGATGAACGAGAAGACAACGGCGTACAAACGCCCAACACATCTGAGAATGCACAAGTCAAACCGAAGTCCCGCCTCGTCACTCAAAGGAGAAGTTACACGGCATGATTGGCGGTTCTACATCAAACGTCAGAGCCACAATCACAATCCGAAATACAAATGGCAATGTATGCCTCGAACCTCTCGCAGTTTGCGGAAACAGAGCAAGTAGTTGCATCTGTTGGCCCCTGAAGCCTCTTTCCCCTTCTTGAGATAAGTCCGCTTGTATGTGTGAAGATATTCCAGGCGAGGCAGTTCACATTGGCCTATAGACTCTCTTTCTTGCATCCACCCTCACTACCAACACAGTGTTCTCCGGATCGAGGATGACGTAGAGAAGCCTACAGTCTCCCACTCTAGAACTCCAAACATTTCTAGCCTTAAACCCGCCCATGAGCCGTTTGCCGGCCCTGTAGGGATCTTTCGCCAGCTCATTGACGCGTTCTCTGATCCTTTCCTTCTTCTGTTCAGTTAATCCGTCAATGAACCTCTTTGCTCTTCGGCTGAATAGTACCGAAAACTTCTTGGCGGGTATGATACTGTCCTTCTCTGTATTCTTCAATAGCTTCGTCTATCTCCTTCAGGATCGTCGGGTTCTGCGCGAGTAGCTCAACCGTTTCAACTAGAGACTCGAACTCATCCTTGGTGATCATTCTCTCCTCGATACTCTCAACTTTTCTCTTTATCTTTCCAAGCTCCTTCACGATGGTTCGAGCAGTCAAGGATGAATCACCACAACCGAAACCGATATGCGATCCACCATTATATAAAGACCAAGTAAGAGATGTCTTGGGTCACATGCGGACTCACAGCTTTCTCGTCTTCTCCATAGTTCCCTCTGGCATCATGTCTGATCTCAACTTCTTGGAGTGATGCTAGTCACGCATCGTCCTAGGATCGTCGTTCTTCCGTTCTAGCCCCAGAAATATCAGAGCCTATGCATGAGCTCTTTTGCCTAGGGCTAGGCGAATTCGAAAGTGATTGCTATGGTCTCTCAAATTGCCTGGTTGCCATGGCGCCTCTGCTTTACTCAGTAAAGTTTTTATCAGCCCCGTGGCGCAGTCGTTCAAGGTCGGCAGAAAGTGAAGCTAGCTTCCTTGACCTCAGAGGGAAGAATACTATTGTCTCTAAACCATGGGAAGCATACTTACAGCGAGTTAAGGTTCGAAACCGGGTTAAGCGACCGGTGGCTGGCAATCAAGCTTAGAGAACTGGAAGCCGACGGTACCATCAAAAGAGGCGGCAGGTGGTATGGGCTAAGCGGAAAGTTGAAAGTTTCTGCCTACGAGCTGAGCTTGTACATGCGATCTCAAGCGAGGCAGATTGCACGTGAACTTGCAGGACTGCGTTGCGTCAGAGCCGTCATCCTCTATGGAGGCGTAGCTCAAAACAATGCCAACGAGCACAGCGACTTGGACATGATAATCGTCGTGAATGTCCCATCACCTAGGGTGAAAGGGGAAGTGATTTCTGCAATTTCGAAGCTTGAATTGAAGTATCACTTGACTGTTGAGCCATTGATCTTGAGCGAGGAAGATCTTCTTGACAATGTCAACTCGCGCGAGGGGGGCATCATTTACGGAATAGCTGAGGGCAGCGAAGTTTTGATTGACAAGACGGCGAAGTTGGATGGGATATTGCATGGCAGAGTTGAAGAGATCAAGCGTAGCCACGATTACTTGGAGGAAGAACGGATCTGGTTAAGAGCAAAGTAGAAGCGTTGCTGAGAGTCTCCGAAGTGAATCTTGCCAGAGCGCAAAGACGTCTCGACTCAGAAGAGTATGATTCCGCTGTATTTCATGCCTCAATGGCTGCTGAAAATGCGGCCAATGCTATGATTCTCAAGCTTGGGGGTAGTGAGGCAAGGAATCACAGAGCAATCAGTGGCCTGGCAGCTGTCATCAGGAGAGTTAAGCCAGAGTTGCTAGGAGAAAAAGAATACGCGCAGCTGATTGAAAGGGGGAGAGAAATTCAAAGAGAAGTAGTATATGCCCGATATCCTCTCAAGGTGGCAGGCAAGTGGATGACCCCAATGGATTACTATACTCAGGAGAAAGCTAGAAGCACGATAGACCATGCCAAGTCCGTGGTTAACGCAGTAAGGATATACATCAAGAGAACAAGGGCTCGGCGAAGTAAGCACTGAAGTCTCTATTCAAGTCCAGATCATCAACGGACAAGAGCAGTGTTGCAGCGGCAGGCTGTAGGCGTCGTTCTTCTTCGTCGGCACAGAGCTGCTGGGCAAGTAAACGGCAAGTGTTAGGCCAGGAAGCTGGGTCGTCTGGGCCTTTGCCGTCAGTTCGGAACGGCAAGCCAAGACCGATACGATTGGGCTTTCTTCCCGAATTGTTTTTGTGTTACAGGACGTAATACGGTACGTATGACATCGACGGTCACTGTTCGGCTCTCGGAGAAGGAGAGGCGTGAACTACTGAAACACGGCAAGATCTCTGAGGTTGTCCGAGAAGCCCTCCGCCAATACTTGAGAGACAAGAGTTCCAGAAGGATCATTTCACGTCTCAAGGAGTTGCAGAAGAGTGCGCCTATCCGGACCACAATCCAGGACGATCTGCGCCTCATTAGGGCTGACCGAGAACGATGATAGTCAGCGACGCAAGCTAAGGTCTTTCATTCATTTCTCTAATGGCGGGGAGCCATCCTCGCGGTTGACTTGTGAGACTTCCCTCTGACAATGGCTGATGATTTCTCTCGCATACCCAATCAGTCTCTCAGCCACTACCCTAGTGTACAGACTCCCCGGAAACCCGACCGGGTGGACATTCGGGTAACGACTCGGTATGTACGCCTGATCCAGCTCCAAAGCCTTCTCACGAAGATCGAAAGGCCTAACATTCTCTGGAAGCGCGTCCATCAATGCAGCAACAGAGTGACCCCAAGCTTCTCCTCCCAATCTCTGAATCAAAGCTTTAACCGCTTTCTCTGCTGCCTGCTGAGCAGCAAAACACGCCCATTCATACAGCTCCTCTTTGAGCGAGGCCTCGGCCTGCCTCATGTCCCGATGCGCCTGATTTAGCCAATCCCTGCTTCTCTCAACCATTCTCTCTCATCCTAACGACTCAAGATATCAAGATGCCTTCCTTCTCAAGGGCTTCGGCAAACTTCGGACTGCTAGCCACCAGTGCATCAAACTGATCCTTACTGTACACTTTCGGCTCCACCCTCGGAAGCTCTATCTCTTCCATGACAAGCTTGTAGGCGTCTCCTCGGGGAGGACCATCGTACACCACGACAATATCGATGTCACTTCCCGCCGTATAACGACCTTTGGCATACGAGCCGTACAGAATCATCCTAGAAACAGGTAATTTCGCTCTGAGCCTGATATGAGCCTGCCTAAGCCTCTCCACCACTTGGCTTCTGCCCAGCGATGGATAGGTGACTCTTACCCGACTCATAGCGTGAGACCCTCCCAACAGATGGACCTCTATTCTCTCCAATAATAAACACCACCCTCAATAGTTGTTTCACGCCCGGACTAAGCCGATCAAGACCATGTCATTGCCCTCAATGCCATCGGAATTAGTCGAACGCAGGCGCAAAGCTTCAATCAAGAAACACCGAGAGAAAGTAGAGCTGCAATAGTGCAACTATCTCCCAGACTCTCCAATCCACCGGACAAGCCCTGAAGCATCCTAGTACAACATGTCGGGGGGCTACTAGGCAAGTACCCCTCCACTATGCCATCAAGGTCGCCAGCGGAGGACTTAACAACCAGTCCCATAACATTTCCAGATCCTTAGCCACCACATGGCGCAAGCGAGAGCCGGAAACATTCGGAGACATAGCCAAACTTGATCGAGATAGTAGGCTGGGGCCTACTAGGCATCTTCGTATCCTCCTGCCTAATCTACCTTATCCCATTCATGGGGCCTTCAACCATGATCTACTCAGGCGCAGCCGCAGCGATCTACCCGGATCAATCTCCAATCCTAGTCGGAATCGCTGTAGCCGCCGGAGCTTCTATCGCGAAGGCAGTTCACTACTACATAAGCCACTTCGCGCGTAGAGCTCTCAGCGAGAAGAGCATGCATAAGCTGGAGGGATACTGTGAGAGATGGGGACGATGGAAGTCGGTCGCAATATTCGTCTCCTCCGCGACTCCCGTGCCAGACGAGCCGGTGCTTGTCTCGCTTGCCCTAGTGAACTACAGCCCCCTGAGATTCTTTCTGGTCTTTCTTCTTGGAAAACTGGTCATAACCATCCCAGGCGCATACATGGGAAGATCTGTCCGACATGTTCTCTACAGACTGATGGGCGAGGTTCCTATGGCCATTGCCTCAATAGTATTCACAGTGATCGTCACAATAATCCTATTGAATGTCGATCTCAGCAAGCTAGTCAAAAGAGTGACTCGAAGACACAAACGAGCCGGAAACCCTACCTAGAATCCTTGGCAATATTCCACGAGGCGCGTGCTTCTTCCTGAGCCTCAGCGAAGAACTCAAAGCTTTCTAACGTATCTCTCAAACTCCCAAGAAGTCACCTGCGTCCTATACAGGTCCCACTCCTTCCGCTTCTCCTTGAGAAATGCCAAAAACGCCTCCTCACCCAACGCATTTCGAATGAACTCACTCTGCTCCATCTCATTTAACGCTTCAAAGAGAGACTCGGGAAGCGACACGATTCCTCTCTCCCTCATCTCCTCATAGCTCATCTTGTAAACGTTCATCTCAGTCGGCTCACGCGGATCCATCTTCCTCCTGATCCCATCCAAACCGGAAAGGCATAAGACAGCAAACTGGAAATACGGGTTCCCGGCAGGGTCAGGACACCTGATCTCGCACCGAGCCGCGTGGCTTCTTCCACCAAAGTTGGGAACCCTGATCAGAGGCGACCTATTCTTGAACGCCCAAGCAATATACACCGGCGCCTCGTACCCCGGAACCAACCTCTTATATGAATTCGGCCAAGAAGCAAGCACCGCACACATCTCTCTTCCATGGGCTAGCTGGCCGCCAATGAAGTGGAGCGCCGTATCAGACAAATAGTTTGACTTCTCCTCAGACTTGAAGAAGAGATTCGTCTTTCCATCCAAGGTCCACATGCTTTCATGGACATGCATCCCGGAACCATTAACGTTCATGAAAGGCTTCGGCATGTATGTGGCGATGTAACCACCCTTGCTGGCCACGGCCTTGGTTATCATTCTCATTGCAACTGTGCGGTCAGCGGTCGTCAGAGCTTCATCATATTTGAAATCTATCTCATTTTGCCCAAGAGCAGTTTCGTGGTGAGCCACCTCAATAGTTATGCCAAACGCTTCAGCCATGTCAGCTATTTCCCTCCTAAGATCTTCAGTCACCTCGCCCGGCTCAAGGTCAAAATACCCTCCCAAGTCTATCGGTGTCGGAGCAACTGTGTCCCTTTCTTTCAAGAGAAAGAATTCCAGCTCAGGGGCACATTTGAAAATCATCCCTGACTTTCTGCACTCCTCTATCGCTCTTTCAAGAACATACCTAGGATCAGCCTCAAACCTCTGGCCGTCTGGACAGTAGACATCACAGATCATTCGGCAAGACGACTTCTCCCTCGACCTCCAAGGAATGACCACGAAAGTCGACGGGTCAGGAAAAGCAAGCATATCAGACTCTTCGATCTCTCTGTATCCCGCAACAGACGACCCGTCAAACGAACGGCCATTCTCGAATATGGACTCAAGATCCCTCGTGGAAACCGAAAGACTCTTCGGAATGCCGTTCACATCGATGAACTGCAACCGTGCAAACCGTATCTGCTGCTCATTGACTTGCCTAATCACCTCAGCAACCTTCCCTTTCCACTCGGCGTTCTTGAAATCCTTCACAACAACTCGCCGTCCGACTAGAAGTATCTCCAACCAATCAGTTATTGATCTTACGGACTAGAACTTGATGATGAACATCGACATTATGAACATCATGGAGCGGAGGCACGGTATTCGCTTCGACCAGATATTCAATCTCATCATACTCGCTTATGAGATGCCGAAGGAGACTAGAGGTAAGTCTAAAACACCTTTGCGCACGTATACGAATTCTATCGAGGCGTTAGGGCCATGAAAGGATGGAACGGAAAGATACTCAGATTCAACCTGTCCACAGGGAAATCCAGCATCCAGGAATTCGACGCAGCCTTTGCCATGAAGTTCATGGGAGGAAGAGGGTTCGCAGCAAAGATACTATGGGATGAAACGAAGCCGGGCATCGACCCCTTCTCGCCTGAGAACTTGCTGATAATGGCAACGGGACCATTGACCGGCCTTCCTCTGCCCAGCAGTGGCAAGATCGTCGTCGCGGCCAAGAGCCCTTTGACGGGAGGTTACGGTGACGGAAATCTGGGATCTTGGGCCGTGGTCAACCTCAGGAGAGCGGGCTACGACGCCTTAGTCTTCACGGGAGCTGCAAGCAAACCCGGCTACGTTACAATTGTTGACGGCGATGTTGAAATCAGAGATGCAGAGGACTACTGGGGACTGGGATCCTTTGAAACTGAGAGAAGGCTGAGAGAAAAGCATGGCGATAAGGTTGGCATACTGACCATTGGTCCCGCAGGCGAGAATCTTGTCAGATATGCGACCGTGGTCTCCCAAGAGGGAAGATCGGGAGGAAGGCCCGGAATAGGCGCAGTCATGGGATCCAAGAAGCTCAAAGCAATCGTGATCGAAGGCCAGAAAGAGGTTCCCCTCGCCGACGAGAGGAAGCTAAAGGAGATTGGAGGGGAAGGATACAGGGTCGTCCTATCCAAACCCAACTACAAGTTTTGGAAGCGACAAGGAACCATGGCAACCGTGGAGTGGAGTCAGACCAACTCTGTTCTTCCCACCTTCAACTTCAGAGAATGCGTCTTTGAAGAGGCAACTGGCATTGGGGGCGAGCTAATGGAGACGCTTAAGGTCGCGCAGAGAGGTTGCCCACAATGCAACATGACCTGCGGCAACGTGATAGAGGATGATGAAGGCAAGCAATCGGAACTCGATTATGAAAACGTGGTCATGCTCGGCTCAAACATCGGCCTTGGAAACCTGAAACAGGTCGCTCACCTGAACCGAATGGCAGACGACTACGGCCTGGACACAATATCACTCGGCAACACCATAGGATTCGCAATGGAAGCCTCACAAAAGAAACTCCTCAACGAGAAACTCGAATGGGGCAACTTCGACCACGCAAAGAGACTGATCGAAGACATAGTCCACGGAAGAGGCCTCGGAAAGCTCCTTGCAAACGGAACTCGAACCGCAGCGGAAAAGGTCGGCCACGGAAGTGCAAAATGGGCAATGAACATCAAAGGGCTTGAGATATCTGCCTACAACTGCCATTCCGCGCCTGGTATGGCACTAGCATTCGGAACATGCGCTATTGGCGCTCACCACAAGGACGCATGGGTCATAGCATGGGAGATGAACTTCGGCCGCGAATCATATGTGCCGGAGAAAGTCGCCAAAGTCATGGAGTTTCAGAGAATCAGGGGAGGAGCCTTCGAAAGCCTAGTCACCTGCAGATTTCCATGGATCGAACTGGGCTTCGAAATGGAATGGTACCCCAAGTTCCTTGAAGCATCAACCGGCGTGAAGATCAGCTTAGACGAGATCTATGCGCTCGGCGACAGAATCTACACGCTCGTCAGGGCGTACTGGGTTAGAGAATACGGTTCAAGATGGAGTCGGTCGATGGACCATCCCCCGGCCCGATGGTTCGAGGAACCCCCGCAGAGAGGCCCTCAGAAAGGAGTGAAGCTTGACCTTCAAGGATACGGCCGCCTCTTGGATGACTACTACAAGAGCCGTGGCTGGGATCGCAACGGCATACCTCAAACAACCACACTTCAGAGACTCGGATTGGGGGATGTCGCACAGACCTTAGGACAGACCGGCAGCTAGTGAATCCAGACACACGAGCGTCACACACAGCTGTTGGCCACAGAATATGATCTTGGTTTGAAATCAACGCATAATGCCCAGACCAGCATTCACAGCCTACACGAGTCCTCCATGGTATCCAACGCAGCGGCTCGCCGAGGGATTATGTCCAGTAACTCGATCCTCAGCGATCAAAATCCTTAGTCCGCTACGTCACAAGTAGCATAAGCTTGTTGCAGCAAACCAAGGCGCCTCCGCCCACTTTGACAACCGTCACCTCATTGCCGCAAACCGAACACCTGTACCTTTCTCCAACCTGCCTTACACCCAATTCGGCCCCACCTCTCCAGACCAGTCGATGTCTCAGACAGGTCCTAATGACGTTTCAGACCTAAATGCGCCCGATTACCGAGAATAGTATCATGTAAGATTCTAAATGGCTGAAGATATGGGCTCACTTTATGCAGAATCGTGGAAAAGGCTTAAGAATAGACCAAATCCACTAAGTATCTTCTCACGTGGCTTGGAGGAAAGTTAATGGTAAAGAAATGCCTCAGATGCAACGCCGACAACGACGATAACGCCATCTTCTGCTCCAGCTGTGGCACAAGGCTCAGCGGAGCCAGGCCAGGCATCCTAGGACCCAGACCCGCTGCTGCGGAATTGGCAGCCAGAGCAAGCATAGGATTCGTCATGACGATTATCGGCGGCTTTCTGATAGTCCTCGGTTCATTAGGACTCTCCTACATATCCGCCTACATTTGGTTGACACCAGTCCCACCATGGTTCACCGGTATGCCCATATGGGCCGCAGTAGCAGTAGGAGTAGTATTCGGACTCTTCGTCATTATGAGTTCAGTGCTGATCTACCAACCAGGATTCGAAAGTATCGGAGGAATACTCGCAATAGTCTTCTCAGTCCTAAGCATAGTGGTTCTCGGAGGGTTCTTGTTCGGCACAATCCTCGGTCTGCTCGGCGGATTGATGGCTATCCTGAAGAAGTAGAATCACACTTTTTTTCACAAGAATTCTTTCTTCGCTTGTTTCGTCCAGCGGAGAATACGAAGATAGAACCCGTCACTGGGCATTGCCGCTTCTTCAACCTCTTGGAGAGACATCCACACAACCTTCACTTCTGGGCAACCGTTTGAGAGCAGTAGAGGCCCGGTGCTCAGTGGTGCAATGGACAAGCCGAATCAAGCATCGATGATCGCCACGAGTAAGTGCGTTCTCAGTTGGAATGGAGAAACTGGTGGCAGAATCTTTTGGGCCTGCGTCTTCCATTCTACTGAAGGCAGGACCGGAGGACCTAAGTCACACTAGTGCAGATTTGTAGAGCATTTGAAAACGAGGAGAAAGAGGCCTACGTTGTAGCTACTCCGGCCGGAGTCAGCACAGTTCTTGATGCGACCGGGCCATATCTGAGTATGACCTCGCCAAGCTTGGTGTATGCCAGCATGTAGAAGATACCGGGCACAATGAGGCCCACAAGCAGACCTAAGATTCCCATGACGAGGCAAGGAGTCTTCGCCGCCTCATAGAGGCCGTCGTCAATCCTCTTGGCAGTCGTTAGATATGCGCCGATGAAGACCAAGATTATCACGATGGCGAAGATGCCGGCCCCCATCACGATCGGAAGCATCCACGCCGTAAGATCAATACCTGTCAAGAAGAAGATGTACGAAATGATCAAAGATGAGTCAGCGATGAAAAGCAGAGAAATCGCAAGAAGAGGCAAAACAGAGAATAGGAAAAAGAAGATCGATCCTATAACCGCGTACTCGTGCGCTGCCCAAACCTCAGGCGGTCTTACAGACATAGGTTCACCACGTAAACTCGGTCAACTAAGTGTCATATCTGTGCATATAAATAGCATACGCAACTATGAGCTTAGGCGCCATCCGATTTAGTGCATTCAGTTGCGAAATCAGCTCAAAGCCGCAAATTCAGCTCATCCTAGCGATACTTGAGGCATTTGGTGCACCACCAACGTTGATACGAGGGCACCCAGACCAGTGACTCTCCACAATACCTACAGAGCTTCGGCGGTTGAGGTAGAGGAGTCCAATAATGGTAGGAAGTGTACTGCTGATAGTGAGGAACCTGCGTGTAGTATGGGTGGGCCGTTTCAGGAACCCAAACCCAACCGTAGGTTAGGTCGTAAACCCAAGGCATACGAACACCATCTCATGCTACTCTTGTCAGACAAGATAAGAATTTCGTAGGTTCCTCTATCTTCTGAACAAGCCGATAAACGCGCCCACAAGACCTAGAAGGAACCCCGCGGCGAAGCCCCCTCCCATGGCGAGACTTAGAAGGCTGAGAACTATCATCATGGCGCTTCCATAGACCTCCTTTCTTCTAATGATGAGGATCGTGCCCACTAGCATGCTGAAGCCAACCACTACTCCGACGACATCTGTGGCGATATTCACAAAGACCAGTGGAATCACTGACACCGGGACAGGGATCGCGTCTCCCGCCAACCCCCGCAGAACCGCGTTCAATGTAACCAAGATTGTCGCGACTAAGCATAGTCCAAAGCTTATCTTCGCCCTAGGAGGACCCCGAATCTTGAGAAAGCCCCCAGGGGTCCTCACTGCTCCTGACCCTGGAGGGATATCCACAACAATAGGGCCCGGTCGAGGCTTTCCCGCTGCGACCTCTACGAGCGGCGATCCGCAACCCACACAGACATCAGCCAGATCGCTGTTGTCATATCCACACTCAAGGCATCTTTTGACCATGATCTTTCGCCAAGGGTAAAAGTATGAACGCTACCCATATTTAATCTAACATTCAAAGAAATATGCTGCATTCACAAGTGCAGTTGCTTTCTTCTGACATGCATGGCCAATGCTAGCTCTGAAACGTCGAAAAGAGAGAGGAAAGTAGCTTCCGGCTACTTTCTCATTATTGCTAGGAATCCCCCTATGATTCCTAACGTGAATCCTGCTAGGAACCCGCCTCCTATGGCTATGCTAAGGATAGCGCACAGGAAGCCTATGATGCCACCGAATGTCCCGTAGCCGTGATACATCAGGAATCCTGCAAGGAATAGCGAGAACGAGAGTATGACAGCTATAATGGTCGCGATCTTCATCAGATCAATCCAGGCCAGTGCTGGCAGCAAAAGTTTGACAAGGTAAACGGCCAGATCAGACGACGGCGGATATACCCACCCAGCTATCACGCCCACCATCACCAATATCCCTGCAGCAAGGGTTATCAAGGTACCCCAGACCGGCCTCGGCGGCGGAGGTAACGGAAGAACCGCTGGCAATGGAGGGGCCATGACCGGAGATGGCATACGTGGCGGTGGTGCGGGTCTCGCAATCGGGAGAACGGTGGGAACTGGTGGCGGAACTGCTATTTGGATTCCGCAACTTGAGCAGTAGATGGCGTCATCCCTGTTATCAGATCCGCATTCTGGGCATTTCTTAACCAACAATTTTCCTCCTGTAATCTCACCGTTGAACTCTATGTTATCTCCGAGGTCGGCACTTAAGCCTTTCCGAGAATCCGTCGCCATTGGACAAGTCGTCATTCGCTTCTAACGCGTCATTCAGGAGTAATCTCTGAAGATCTCGACTCTGTACGGATAATTGCTGCCGTTCATGGTGCTCACCACTTCCTCATCGAGTATTCTTCCATCAGGACTAGACGGACAGTCTGCAAAGGTTAAATAGCGTCACCCATTCTGCAAACTCTCAGCCCCGGTGGCTCAGCCTGGTAGAACAGAGAACGCCAAAAGCGCCGCCTTGGTAACCTCAAGGCAATAAGGCGAAGGTCGCGGGTCCAACTCCCGCCCGGGGCTCCAAGTGCGCGCGGAGCTCGCGCTTCTTTCAGGAACTCATGAAAGAAAGCCCTATTCGTCCTATTCGCCAAGAAAGGTGTGAACCTGATCCAACAATCGACGTGCCGCTTCCGATCGCATTGCCTATCTCACCGATCTCAGTCATAGGTTATATACGCGGACACTGGACGATCTATTCCTGATCTGGAAAATGCTCCCATCTGACATTGTCTATCCGTCAATGAATCAGGCAACCACTTTTGTCAGTCCAAGAAAGATAGTCTTCGGAGTAGGCTCAAGAGGCAATCTCAGGGAAGAGATTCGAAGCCTGGGAGGATTCAGACCACTCATAGTGACATATCCCAAGACAACGACGGTGACAAGCATAGCAGAGGTCTTGAGGTCACTAGAATCTGACGGAATGGAGATTCATGTCTACGAGAAAGCTGAACCCGAACCGCGCATCGAGGTTGCAGAAGACCTAGCGCAATACGCGAGGGCAGGGAAGTTTGATTCGATAGTGGGCATAGGTGGGGGCAGTGCCATGGATCTCGCCAAGATTGCATCGATGAGTGTGACAAATCCCGATCAAGTCAGAGACTATTTGGGAGTCGATCTCCTTCATAGGAGGGGTGCTCCTCTGATCTGCATGCCAACCACTTCTGGCACCGGCAGCGAAGTAACCCTGTTCTCAGTTCTAACAGTCGGTGGCAAAAAGATGGATGTCGTAAGCCCTCACATTCTTCCAGATGTGGCGCTAGTTGATCCAGTCCTGACAGTTACGATGCCGCCTGAGCTCACAGCTGGCACGGGAATGGATGCGCTAAGTCAAGCAGTTGAAACCGTTACCTCTCTCGCAGCAACGCCGCTCACAGACGCGCTGGCGCTGAAAGCGATTCAGCTAGTTGGAAACTCTCTGAGAGCTGCCTATGCCAAGGGAGACAGCCTTAAAGCAAGAAGCGAAATGGCGTTGGCTGCTACCCTTTCAGGACTAGCCTTCGGAAGCGGAAAACTGACATTAGGCCACAGCCTTGCTCAAACCTTCGGTCCTCTCAGAAAGATCCCCCACGGTGTCTCCTGTGGCATTGCCCTACCATATGTCATGGAGTTCTACCTACCCACCATCCCTGAGAAGCTTTCCATGATCGCCGAAGCGATGAGGATAGAAACGAGAGGAATATCTGCCAGAGAAGCTGGAATTGAGGCGATACGATTTGTCAAGGAACTCGCAGAGGATATAGGTATTCCATCTACTCTAAGAGATGTCGGATTTGACAGAGATCAATTGCCCCTACTTGCCGAGACATGTGTGAAGGAATGGCCCAGACCTAACAGTCCTCGAGACCTGACCAAGCAATCTGTTCTTGAAGTTATTGAAAAAATGTGGGAAGGACGGATTCTATCGTAAGCCATTCTGCCAACCATTTTCATGGCGTCACTTATGGAAGCTTGCTTCAAGTCTAGACTAGACTATGGGTGTGAACGCGGTGGAACTCAGCCCCTTCTCAACATCAACAGCCACGGCGTAAAGAGGAGTCCTAGGCTTCACTCCATACATGAGCACACTTCCATCTTTGTCAAGTATGCGTAGATGAGTTGCTGCAACATTGGAAACAGTTCCCACAATACGCTCCAGTCCGGGCTTTGCAAGTACGACAGCAAGTTCTCTTTGACGAATCACGTTGGTCGACAGCTCGCTCAAAGCCTTGTCGGCATGTTCGTGTCCGAATATGTCGACGAAATGATCCAACGCAACCCACCAAATCACAGGCTTTCTTGTCTGCTGTCTCAACTTGTTGCCGATCTCCAGGTACTCCCTGATATTGTCCTCGGGCTTCTCATTCTTCAAGGTCGCTAGGTATGGCTTCTCCTGTTCCATGTTCTCTTTCAGTCTCTCCACAGATCTGCCATTTGCAGCGTTCTCACCGGCAACAGCTTCCCATCTCTCGAAGGTGCGTGCAGGGTCAACTCCCAGAGACTGTATCCCGACAAGTGGTGACCCGTTGTTCAGGAAATTCGCAACTATCGGATACGATATGACACCAAAGACCGATAACGGAATCGCTTCACCGACTTCCAGAAGTGCCACAGTCCCTCTGGGATATCCTCCTCCCAGTATTCTGTCTAGGGAAGCGTTCCCAGTTGAGAAATAGGTGTCAGAATCTGGGATCCTCTTCAACCTTGCCAATCGACCTAATGCCTCATGAGAGAACGGCGGGAATACCGCGAAACCTCCTTCCAACGTGATCGGGTGAACGGGGGAATCTATTCTAGTTCCTCTGAGCTTCGCGATCTCAAGTTCTCTCAGGGTTCTTCCTCGATACACAAGCCTTCTAAGGATGAACATACCGTCTGCCACGAAATCCTCAGCTGATTCACCTATTCTCAATCCGTCTGATGGTGTCTCCTTCGTGACGAAGGTCGTGCATCCATAGCTTGGAATGAGCTTGGTAAGAACGGTGTGGGTGAAGATTCGAGACTCACGTGCGTCAGTGAAAGATTGAGAGAGTGCCGTGACAGAGTCAATCACGAGCCTCTTCACTCCCTCATCTTTGATCGTTGTCATTATCGAGTCCATCATTGCTGGCACCCCTTCGCTCTTCATGGAAGGAAACGTGAGGATATTGATCATCCCACTCTTCACGAGACCGGAAAACTGTGGTCCGAAATGGTGTGAAAGATGGGTCATCAGAGTTTCCTTTGACTCGAGCAGGGACACGTAGAGGCCTTTCTCATTGTGCAGGGTTGCCCCTTTTTCCAAGTACTGGCAGCTCATGGAGGTTTTACCTGTGCCTGGGGCTCCGGCCAATAGAGACAGTATCCCCTTCGGGAGTCCTCCTTCAATGAGAGGGTCAAGTCCGCTGATGCCTGTTGGAACCCTTTGCAGCATGGAGTTTCGCCTAGGACGATTAGATTTGAACCTGAACGTTAAGACTTGTTTGTCTTAAAAGAAAGACACGCAGATGTGTCTATGACGCCGCTGTACCGGACACGTCGTTTGGCAGAGATTGTCGACGGTCAGCTCGCCCTATGACAGTCCAGCAGTACCAAGGTTCACGTAGTGCACTGAGCAGGAGATGCATGGATCATAGGCCCTGACTAGCATCTCGCAACTAAGAGTTGCATCTTCATTGGTTAGGTCAGCCATGGACGGGACAAGCGCGCGAAGGTCGTTCTCTATGTTTCTCGCGTTTTGAGCCGTAGGGGTGACTATATCCGCCTTCTTGACACTTCCATCATCTCCGATCTCGTAGCTGTGGTAGAGTATTCCTCGGGGAGCCTCCGTGACGGCAAAGCCGGTTCCTGATTTGACCTGGTACGATCTGTCCTCTTCTCTCAGCGGAACTCTGTCGATTATCTCTATACAATCATCGATTGCGTTGACGACCTCCAGAGCCCTAGCCACATGTGCCATGAACGGATTGAAGTTCGGGACCTCGAACCCGATTTCCTTGGCAAGCTTCTTCGCATCATGCGACAACTTGTCCAAGTTCAAGTTCACCCTCGCCAAAGGGCCAACCAAGAACGAGCCTCTTCCGGCAATGCGCGAATGTTTGGCCCAAGAGTAGTCCACCTGCGACTCCTTGACATATTCTCGATACTTGTCCTCCTCGATTCTCATGCCTTCGGTCGATACGAGTAACCCTTCGTTGATCGCAAACTCCCCAGAGGCGGAGAGCGCCACATGCTCTGACTCTCTAGAGAAATCCGGCATCTTCCATGAAGAGACAAACTCAACTGTATCACAGGCATCTTGCTTCGCATCGACCAGTCTCTTACGCATCAACTCCATGTCTCCTCTCTCTGGGATCATCGTGAATCCATTGACTACGGCGGACGTAGGATGAATCGCCCTGGCACCGATAAGTTCGATCAGGTCATTGCCTAGTTTCTTTAGTCTCAAGGCTCGCTTAACGACTTCCAGATGTTCCTTCACCATTGGAAATAGACTTTCGTAGCCGAGATAGTCAGGAGCCGCCAGAAAATAGAGATTGAGGATGTGGCTTTGAATGTGACATCCGTAATTCATCAGTTTCCTAAGATCCCTCGTTTGCTCACCAACGTGTATGCCTAACGCGTTCTCGACTGCACGGAGGGCGGTGATCTGATGAGGCACCGGACATATGCCGCAGATCCTAGAGGTGAGTTCATGGACCTCGCTGCAATGTCTACCGATCAGGAAGGCCTCAAAGAATTTCGGTGGCTCGAATATGTCGAAACGCAGCTCATCTACTTTTCCAGATGAAACTCTGATCTCAAGCGATCCCTGCCCCTCAACTCTAGCGATATACCCTACCTCAATCTCTCTATCCTTGTTCATCGCGCATTGGCCTCCGACGCAAACGCCTGCGAGATTCCCGCATATTTCCGGAACTTTCTAGTCACATCGTCTCTAGTCAACCCAATCTTCAGAAACTGCTGGGCAAGAGAGGATGAGTTCGCATCTGACATCGGACCGTAGCAGCCTTCACATTCCCTGCCTGCAGTTGGGCATATTGCTCCGCATCCTGCGGCTGTAACAGGCCCCATGCAAGCTTTTTTCTCAAAAGTCAGAATGCAGACATTCTCTCTCAATTTACACTCGACACAGACAGGATAGCGCCTTAGGAACGGCTTTGCGCCAAGCGCCGTGCTTCGAAAAACCTCAAGTATCATGTCCTTATGAGGGGGACAGCCTCTCAGATGAATGTCTACTGGAACGAACTCGTCAAGTGGGCAAATCTTCTGGTATGACTCCTTCTTTGAATGAATAGACTCATAATCCTCGTACACGATCCCAGATGCGGTCTCTGGTGGAACCCAGTTAAGGATAGACGGTACACATCCATGGCACGCACAGTCTCCGAACGCAACAAGGATCTTGGATTGCTTTCGCAGTTCTCTGAGCTCCTCCAGTTCTCTCGGAGTCGAAACTGATCCCTCCACGAAGCTCACATCGTAGGGGCCTCCAAGGTTCTCGCGCTTAGCCATGACGAAGTATCTTATCTCTGCGATATTGAGAAGAAACAGCAGTTCCTCTTCCAGTCGCAAAAGTTCCATCTGGCAACCGGCGCAACCGGTCATCTTGAAGACAGCTATCTTGAGTTTGTCCATCATTGGATGCGTCTCCTACAGAGTGAGGTCGGGCAAACCCTCCAGATCTGAGTAATTGAAGACAGGCCCGTCTCTGCATACGAACTTCGACCCTATTTGGCAATGTCCGCAATGACCCATGCCGCACTTCATTCTTCTTTCAAGTGAAACATAGATCCGGTTTCTTCGGAAGTTTCTTGCGAGAAGTCCGCGGGCTACGAACCTCATCATTATTTCTGGACCACAAGTCATCACTATCGAGTCCTCGGCGGAGATCTTCATGTCGTCGAATAGTGCTGTGACTACTCCCGTCTTGTGAGGCCAAGTGACATCCCTCGAAACTGAGTCAACGGTAAGGGTCAGGGTAGTATCCTTGATTCGTTTCCATTCATCGTACTCATCCGCGAACATCTCATCGGCAGGAGTTCTAGCGCCATATAGAACCTCCAAGTTTCCGCAAAGAGTCCTACTTGCCTGAACCATTTTGATTACAGGCCTTAGAGGTGCCAGCCCTATGCCGCCCGCAACTATGAGCACATCTTTTCCCTTTGCCATCTCGACAGGCCAACCTTTCCCGTAGGGGCCTCTCACCCCAACCCTTGCACCTGCGCCAAACCGATCCAAAACCCCTGTAAGATTGCCCACCTTCCTTACGGTGATCTCAAAACAATCATTTCTCTCAGGTCCTGAGCTGAGAGAGAACGGCGCCTCGCCAAGCCCCGGCACTGAGATCATCATGAACTGACCCGGAACGGGACTGAATTCTCTCTGGCTCTCATCACTAACGAAGCGAAGCGTGTATGTCCTAGTGTCATAGGTTTGCCTTTTCACATCAACTATCTCAGCGAGGTTCGCCAAGTAAGGATCCTTCAACCTAGTTACCTCTGATTTCTCTCGCCACTTCTGTTATGTCGATGCCAACTGGGCAAACGCGAATGCACCTGCCACATCCCACGCACTTGTGCTGCCCATTGACAGGGCCATACTGAGCAGCTCCTCCCCAACTCAGGTTGTGTCCCATGAACTGCCTCAGTCTTGCACTTCTGTCCTTCCTGAAGTTGCCTCCCAAGGCAACCTCTGCGAACTCAAGAAGAAAGCAAGCGTCCCACTCAGCGCACCTAATGGTTTCTCCCGGGTTCCTATCCCACCGATCCCTAATGTCCAAGCAGAAGCAGGTTGGGCAAGACATGACGCATTGGGCGCAGGCCAGATCCTTGTCAGCAAGTTGCTTCCACAACGGGTGGTCAAGATTCTTCTCGAGGACTTCTGCCAGTCCATCAGTGCGTATTCTCTTCCTGAATTTCGTCTTGGCTTCAGAAAGCAACTTCTTCTTCAACTCGAAATCTGATTCCTTTGCTTCGTGCCCTTTCATCATGTCAGCCATCCTACTTCCCTCGACTGTGCCGACTTCCACTAGGAATCTTGGCCCCAAATCCGTGAGGAGAATGTCGTAGCCTGCCTTCGGTTCAGGCCCGGTTCCCATTGACTCGCAGAAGCAGGTCTCCCCGACATTGGTGCAAGCCATTGCTACAATAACCGAGTTACGTCTTCTCTCAATGTATCTTGGATAGGGATGGTCACTCTCGAAAACTCGGTCAAGTAATAGCAGGCCATTCAAGTCGCATGAATGCAATCCGAAAATCAGCAGCTTTTGTGTCTCAATATTCGTTGCAATCGCCTCTCCCGAGGACGTAAACGATAGGAGTGTCTCTGTAGGTGGAAGGAACAGCTTCTTTGGCGGAAGGATGGTCGTGACGTATTCTAAGTCCAGATCCTCAAGGTTGTGGATGTCGCCGAAGACATGCTCCCCTCTCTTTCTCTTCGGGCCAATGACTCTGAAATCTCTTCTTAACCCGTCAAGAAGGTTGCCGAGGTCTGCTTTCATCAGGATTTGTGCTCTCACTGTTCTCGGGCCTCTTCAAGGCTCACAACCGCTTCCTCTTGCAGATCGGAACCGAGAGTATGATAGAACGTATTTAAGGCTAGGTAGACTAGGTGAGACAGAAGTAAGATTGCAGCCAACGATCAATGTCTCGCATGATTCGTTTGCAGGTCGATCTAGTTGAAAGTAAAAGTCATCGGGATCGGGAATCCTCTCGCTTCTGATGACGCGGTAGGACTTCATGTAGCCCATAGGCTTCTGAAGATGAATCTACCTAACAATGTGGAAGTCATCACGGCTGAGTCTGCCGGGCCGTCTATCTTGGAGTCAATCACGGGAGCAGACAAAGCTGTACTGGTTGATGCCGTTGTCGGAGGATCTACGCCCGGTACCGTTCACCGGTTGTCACTAGACGACATTCAAGCCGGAAGATGCAAGATCAGATCGCTTCATGAAATCGACTTAATCGACTTGCTCAAGATAGGGCGACTTACTCGACCGGAATCCTTTCCGAAGAAACTTGTGATTCTGGGCATTGAAGTTGCAGATACGAGAAGATACAGGCAGGGCCTTAGCAACGCTGTACGTAACGCCATTCCACAGATAGTAGAGACTGTGTTGAACGAGGTGACGCCCGAGCTCGTTTCAGGCAGATAGTTTCAAGCAGCAGAGACTTGCGAACTCTTAACGACTAACTAGGTTGTGGCTCAGCCCTAGTCTGCCCCCAAACATCGGATTTCTCCCAGATTTCCTGAACCAAGTCCTGCCAATTCTTCAGGCAGACCCTGTAGAGTCTCGCGTTCTCTATTGCTATTGCAGCTTGGCTGGCTATTGCCTCCAAGAACCTGATCTCCTCTTCATCAAACTCATGTGGGGACGGCCCAAAGACCCGGATCGAACCAATGATCCTTTCCTTCACAATCAATGGTACCGCCAGCGCGCATCGGATACCCTCCTTTACCGCTTCCTGGGGATACTCTAGCTTCGGGTCTTTCAGAACATCAGCCATAATCGACGGCCTCCTCGTTCTAACATCGTCCATTCCCTTGTCAACGTGAACGGGGCCTTTTCTAAGGTAATCTTCGCTGAGACCGTACGAGGATACGATTTCGAGCTTCTCGCGTTTCTCATCCACCAGCCTTACGATGCATCCTTTCATCTTCACGGCTTCCGTAGCTGTCTTCGCGATCATGTTGAAGACCTCTTGAGGCTTAAGACTGGATGTCAGAATCTTCGATATGTCGACCAGAGTTGTGGTCTCCACCAAACGCCTCTGAAGGCGTTCATAGAGTCGAATACTCTCTATGGCCACCGCCCCAAGATTTCCCAGAGACCTCAAGAATTCTGTTTCTGTCCTAGAGAACTTGTGCCTCTTTGCCGAGTGAACACAAACCACTCCGAGCCTATCGTCCCTGCTTTGAATCGGGACACAAAGCATCGAGACAATTCCTCTTCGTCGAGCCTCTTCTGGGGAGAGCCACTTCGAGAGATCTGTAACTACAACAGGTAGCCCCTTGAGCGCTTCCTGATTAATCGGTATGCTTCTGATGCCATCTTTGTGTTTCGCATATTCTTCGCCCAGGCCATGAGCCGCTACGGTCTCAAATCTACGTGACTCCTTGTCCCAAAGCCCCAGAGAGCATGCCTTCAGATTCAGCACGTCTACTGCGCTTTTGGTGATCAGATTGAGAACGGAGGACAGGTTCCTAGCCGAGCCTAGAGCGACGGCGATTCTATTGAGCGCACGGCAATAGACAACGGCTTTATCCAATCAGACCAGTCCTTCAGAATACAATGAAGCCGTTGGGCGGCTAATTACGTTTGCTCTAAACGTAATGACAAGGATTGTCATCGCAAACTTTGCCAAATCTCTCTAAGAGAAGATTAAAGTGCTTGCTGATGATAGCTAGGGAATTGTGCGGGGGTTGCCAAGCCAGGTCAAAGGCGCAGGAATGAGGATCCTGTCCCGAAGGGGTTCGAGATCAAGAGCAACCTCTTGACGAAAAGGTTCAAAATGAGCAAAGAGCTCAGGAGAATCCCTCCCCCCGCACCTTTTCCCGACCGGTGATCATTCGCATTTGCGGGGGACATGAATCTGAAGTCGTATACTTTCTGCTTGAAGTGGATTATTCGGACAGCAGACCCGTCTCTACTGAGGGAACAAGGCCGGGAGCCTGTCTCTGAAGCTCAGCTCTGAACTCATCTGATCTGAGTGCGCCAATCAGCTTCTTCACTCCTTCCTTCTCTAGGCGTTTCTTAAGGACTAAGAAGTCGTAATGTTCTTCTGCAATCGGAATGAAATCCAGTGCGTTTCTCTCCGCCACAGTCCTTATTCCTAAGCCTGCATCCGCTTTCCCATGTAATACCGCCGTCGCAATCGCTGAATGTGACTTCGCCTCATTTTCATAACCTCTCATTCCAGAAGTCAATCCCTCAATTGTCGTCCTTCGCTCATCGGCGATTCTCTTGAGGTATAGATCGAATAGGATTCTGGTTCCGGACCCGCGGTTTCTATTTGTGAAGGTAACATCCTTCGTCAATAGGTCTTCGATTCCACGTATGCCTTTCGGATTCCCCTTGGCTATGATCAGACCTTGTTGTCTGACGTATCCCCTCACTATCACGGCTCGCTCCGATAATCCATACCGCTTGAGGAAGGGTGAATTATACTCTCCCGAGGCCTCGTCAACAAGGTGGATCCCCGCAACATCGGCCTCTCCACGCTTCACAGCGTGCAGTCCTCCAATGGACCCGACATTGACTACCTTGGCTTGGAAGCTTGGACTAGCTCTCCTTACGTATTCTATGAGGATGTCAAGCCCGATACAGTGGCTTCCTATTACTACCAGATCAGCCAAGCTCAATGTCGGGCTGAAAAGCCTCACTTCTACAGTCTCTCCTTCCTCGAGAAACTGAGCTTCCTCGCGTATCTCGATGAAGCCGTCAGCCATGGCTAAGGATGATATCGCCCCCGATCCTTCTGTTGTGGGATACGCGAGAAACCCGCCTGACTCATCTTGTATTACGTGTACAGGCAGGAATTCCCGTCTTCCTTTTGCAGAAAAGATCTTCGATGCGCATTTCGCCAACAGTGGCCTTGCGTGTTCATCTTCACTGATGCCAGACATTCCGCTAATGATCGGCCGAACCAAAATGTTGAAGATCATGAGCGCTGAGGTGGGGTAACCAGGCAAGCCGAATACAAGTTTTCCATTCGCGATCGCGACAACCGTGGGCTTTCCTGGCTTGACTGCCAGACCATGGACCAAAATTCCTGGTCTACCGAACGAGTTCAAGATTCTATAGAGGAGATCTCCTGCACCTGCCGACGTACCGCCAGAGGTTATGACTATGTCCGTC